>Ga0192647_100080_pt1 | contig 57136 bp, 52 predicted proteins | sample LauGreFa1BDMLBSN_2_FD_133046 | JGI IMG/M metagenome (GOLD analysis project Ga0192647, IMG submission 133046) | Freshwater lake microbial communities from Lake Michigan, USA - Fa13.BD.MLB.SN - reassembly | ecosystem: Environmental > Aquatic > Freshwater > Lake | place: Lake Michigan, USA... | reverse complement strand
CAAATATACGGCGTTCCCGTCTCCATTTGGGCATCGAGTACTTTGAACCAAAGCTCGCGGGCCTTCACAGTTGTGCGTCCTTTACCCGCTTGTTCATACTTGGTGTAAAGGTCGACGAAAGCTTGTCCGTATACATCGGCGAGCCCAGGGCATTCATTGGGACACATCAGAGTCCACGTGCCATCCGCTTTCACGCGTTCCATAAACAGGTCGGGAATCCAGAGTGCGTAAAAAAGGTCACGCGCTTTCAATTCCTCGTCGCCGTGGTTCTTGCGCATTTCGAGAAACATTTCGATATCCGAGTGCCATGGCTCCAAGTAAATCGCAAATGAGCCATTGCGTCTTCCTCCTCCATTATGTACAATACAATTATGAATCATATAGTCATGTTGAGTTTTCATTTGAAGGTCGTAGAGTGTTCCTGAGTATTCTTCAACTGTAATGTTTTTAATTCGAGTTAATAAAAAGTCATTGTATCTGAAAAACTTGAAAAATTGTTTGTCATCATAGTCAATGCCAAGCAATTCACAAATGACCTGGGTCTGCGGTATTTTTAAACACCAAGCAATTTGTTGGTTGGTTATTGTATTGCCAGCTGCGGACACATGTGTTTCACCGATTCTGTCCCTAGTGTATCCGCTGGTTAATACTCCCATTTTCAAACAAAGAAACCGAACACTTTCAATCAGATTCCTGGATGTGCTGTCAAACATTAACTCCAGATGTTTACATCCATCTGTATCTATTAGACCTTTTAAGACATATTTTGATTTTTCAATTGGCAAGTTTAACCATTTATAATGAGCCCGCTTGGTTTTATTGGAATCATATAAATCACTATACCGGAAAGGCATATTTAGACTTTTATGCCAACATATTCGAGTAATATTTTCATTTGTATCTATTCTGTATTTTATACATTTATTTTCAAAATATTGAATTGCAAAATCTAAGATATATTTTTTATTTGTAGTATGGAGTGATATATATCCATTTTGGTCGGCATTGCTCAAACATCCATCCCCTAATATAACTCCATACATGTAACAGTCGTCATTTGTGATTTCATGTATGTCTGTACTGTGTGTTGGGATTTTATAAACCAACATATCATCATTTTGTAGGTCTTTAGCATCTACCCATTCAAACTTGGAAATATTTTTGTTTAATCGGTTTTCAATTACTCCATAATTTACATCATCGCGCATTTCCCCGAAGGGGGCGCAATTAGCACCATCTTGCTCACTCAAATCAGCCGACTTTGTCGGCGTTTTGATTGTATTAAGATGTAGTCCCTTTACTTGTCCAACCAAGGCATATACTGGGTGCTCCGGTGTAATTCTCAGATTATCAATTGAATGCATAGTTTCAATATTGTATATTTGTCCTTCATATGGATGTTCCAATACGTTTTCAATTGTTTCTACTCCACCCGTTAAATTGAACACTTGAGTTTCACCATATGCGCAATTTTGGATTTCAATCGGACCTTGTGTTGTATATATATAGGTTTCCGGGGTTACACATTGGTCAACATATTTTGCGGTGTTGTTGAACACGCGCAGCATCGGGACAATTCCATTGCTAGTGCCATTGGTCCCCCGAATCTGACTATTTGTAGCACGCACATTGTGGATATGCATCCCGATTCCTCCTGCCCATTTGCTTATGAGGGCACAGTCTTTCAGCGTATTGTAAATACCTTCGATACTGTCTTTTTCCATCGCGATTAAAAAACACGAACTGAGCTGTGGTCTCGGTGTGCCCGCGTTAAAAAGCGTCGGCGTGGCATGGGTGAAGTATTTCTGCGACATCAGATGATAGGTTTCAATAGCAGCAGCAATGTCGGACCCATGAATACCGATGGCAACGCGCATCCACATGTGCTGGGGTCTCTCAATGATGACGCCATTGGACCGCATCAAATACGACTTCTCCAGAGTCTTGAAACCAAAATAGTCGATTAAATAGTCGCGCTTGAAGTCAATGGCGGCATTGATGGCATCACCATGGGTCTCCGCAACATTATAGAGCTCTTTAGACAAAAGGGGCGACAAGTTGCCATTCTTATCGACGGCGTTAAAAAGGGCGCGAACTACTTCGCGAAAGTCAGAGATCGTGTTTTTGTGGTGGTTTGATACCACAATATGAGAGGCGATTGTGCCGTAATCATAGTGGGTAGAAGACAGCGCCGCGCATTGTTCGGCAGTTAGTTCGTCAATTTTGGTGGTGGATATCTTGTCATAAAGCTGGTCGATGATTTTCATCGTAAGAGAGGTATAATTGATTTTGATCCCAGCCTCTATTCCAATTGTTTTGATACGACTAAGAATCTTATCGAATGAGACAATTTCTATGGCGCCGCTGCGCTTTGTTACGTGCATTTCATCATTTGACATATACAATGATTATGTATATGTCAAGTTTCTAAATCATTTGTTTTAAAGAATAATATATGCTTGTTTTTGCTAAGTTAAACATCGAGCATTTTTATAATACACCCGCCGGCAGATGGTTTGGGTGTGCGTTTTTTCGGAAGTCGGTGGCTATATCCGTCGGCGCGTTCTTTCTCGACTACGCTCCAGAAGTCTCGGATTCGCGGCTCCGCCGCGGAGAACCAGTCGCGGTTTCGTTTAACCAGAACGCATGAGAATCGGTCACAGTACCAATATATTCGTCGAAATAGTACATGGGTGTTTGCGAGTTCGCGTTTTTTCTCGGCAACCCAGGCCTCAATTGATGGTTTATTGAGGGGCGTATCAAGTGGCATGTACATATATTTTGGTGAATTATCGACGAAATCGCGTTTGACAAAATAGAGGATGACTCCATTGTACAAATAGTTTGGTATCCCTGCGTAGAATTTGGTTTCGGCATCATCGTCGGCCGTTGTGACCGCTTCCGGATACTCTTTGAATTGCGTTTCTATAAAATTACAATCATCCAAATCACACACTTCCATCTGGACTTGCATTTGAATCCAGTAGGCCATAGAGGGAACACCCGTTATTTCGCGATTTACGACATTCTTGATTTCCAACATCACTCCATAGTCGTCGGATTCGGAGGAAACTACGATTCCATCAGGCGACGCACCAACACACGAAATACGCGGATGCTGAATACATCCAAATTGCCCGACAACGCATTTGTTGCGATGTTCGTATATTTCAACCGAAAGCGGCTCGTATTTGACACCCCAGTGTAGAGGCGAATCCACGTTCACGTTTTTTACTTCAGTAAATGCCACCATGTCATCATCATCATTGGATTTATCCGTTGTAATATTTGGAATTGGGATATCGGGGCGGCATTTTTCGCAAATAAGACTATTGTAATTTGCGTCTGAGCCAAAGATTTTCCATATATTGCTGGCCGTAACCAGGTTGTTGCGAAAGGCGTACCATTCGGGTGTACGCTGGGCGGGTTGGTATGCCGAACGTAGCTTTGCTATTTTGGCATCTATTCCGTCGCTTTTAGAATAGTGGATTTGGCGCGGATTCAAATATTGGCGCCGTGGAACAGACAACATGTTGAAATACTCGCGTATTTGGGTGCCAATTTTGTTGCGGATTTCAGTATATGCTTCATCATAATCATCGGCGTTTTCATAAATATCCATACAAGCACATATTGAGAAATATTCGTCGGTTGCGAGTCCCGTTAGCTTGTCGTAAAACTGGGGGTCATGATGTTCGATTGCGTTTGTCTCTAAATACTCACTAACAAACAAATATATTTCCAATTCCAGGTCCATTATTTCTTGGTTGGTTATTTGATTCATTTTATATTATTATAGTCTATTTTTCTAATATTTTTTAATTCAATTTTACGGGTGGTCGGGTCGCGTTATGCGTCTTCTGTTATTACAACGGCAACCTTCTTTGGTGTCATTGACTTCAGTGTCGAAACCTTTTTATCGAGGTTCTTCAATGTGAATGCGCGAGTTGCCGAGTTGAATACGAGCCCGGGGATAGACTGTATTGTGCCGTGTGCTTTGTCATACTCAACATCACGCACTTTAGCCATCTTGTCTTTTGCCAAACACTCGCTGAAAAATTGCTTGAGTCCTTTCACGTCTTTTAGCGAAAAGGCGTTTTCGCGGCCGTATTTTTCGGCGTATGCATGAAGCTTTTGGATTTTTAGGCGTTTGTCCAATTTATTCCAGGGTTCCGTACTTAGCGCCTTTTTCTCTTGTTCAAGGAGCAAATCAATTTGGGTAAGTGATGAATTGGCTTTGTCTTCCTCTAATGCCGCCGCCGAAATCATATGATTTTTATATTTGTTCATAATCTTTGTGTCGGGTGGAATTGTGGAATCTGGTTTTGGTGGCGGAGCTTCTGCTGCTGATGCGGCGTTCTTAAATACATCATTAATGGAGTCGGTTTCGTTAAACATAATTTAGTGATGTTTCTTTATATTATTATGGTTAAATGTTTATATTGTTTTATTACAATACATTATGAATATGGAAACAAAGGTCGTGGATTTCTCGATGAAGGCACCAAAGACTGATATTGTGTCTGTTGTGAAAAAAGAAAAACCGATTCGCAAAACCATGGAAGAATGGAAATTGGACCCGAAATATTTAAATTATGATACGCAATTGGAGTGTATTTTAGCTCAAGATGACCCAGAAACGCTCGTTTTTCAAGAACTACGCCGCCAAGTTTGTGCCAAGATTTCGGGATACAAATCGCAAGATATGAAGAAAGCTTTATACGATGAATCCAAGTTTGTACGGTTTGATGACGTGATTAAGTTGATGTCCGACCGTAAAATGCTGTGTTTTTATTGTCAGAAACAGGCGATGCTATTCTACGAACATGTGCGCGAATCCAACCAATGGACACTTGAACGAATTGACAATACGCGTGGACATAATACGGACAATGTAGAAATCGCATGTTTGAATTGTAATTTGCGCCGGAGAACCATGTATCATGAGAGGTACGTATTCACTAAACAAATGGGGACCGTGAAGTTGCTGGATTGATTGATTTGTACTAAAAGAAAATAAAAGACCGCCCACTAATTATGTAAATCATGGCATCATCCGTTGTTGAAAAACTAGACAATTTTATTGCCTCGAAACGCATCCCCAATATTATTTTTCATGGGTCGTCTGGGTCTGGCAAACGAACCATCGTCGGTGATTTTATTTATCGGATTTATCATGGAGACCGCTTGCGCGTGAAAACCTATGTCATGTTTGTGAATTGTGCTCATGGGAAGGGCATCAAGTTCATCCGCGAAGAACTAAAGCATTTTTCAAAGACGAATGTTCAGTGTAATGACAATAACTTATTCAAGAGCATTGTCCTTTATAATGCCGATGAATTGACGATTGATGCCCAGTCTGCCTTGCGCCGTTGTATTGAACTATTTAGCAACAATACGCGATTTTTCATCGTGGTCGAAAACAAGTATAAATTGTTGAAACCTATTTTGTCGCGATTTTGCGAAATCTATGTGCCCGACAACAACACGGCGGAGTTTGCGCATAATGCACCCATTTACCAGAGCTTACATATTATTAAGAACAATGCTGTTTACGGAGACCTTGGTGATGAGCATCATGAACGTACTAATCGGCGCATTGCCGAAATTGTTGGCGCGACGGAGACACGGACTCATAAACAATTCATCGAGATAGCCGAGCACCTCTATGAGGACGGGATTTCTTGTTTGGATGTTTTGGAGTTTTTAGCGACGATAGTTGATAATGTCCGGCTTGTAAAGTTGCGATTTTGCTACAACAAAATTAAGGGCGAGTTTCGTTCTGAAAAAATGCTGTTGTTGTACTTGTTCGACTTTATTTATCTTCGTTCAAACGCGGATTTAAAAAATATTTCGTTTTTATAAATGGATGATTTTGTGTTGTCAAACTTGAACGAGTCGCGTAATGAATGGTGTAGTCGGTTAGTTGCGATTTTGACGCCTCTCATAATGGAGGGAGTGCGCTCTATTTTTGCCGAGTCGTGGAAACTCAGTATGGAAACCAATGAACTGGAGAAATATTTGATGACATTCCAGAATTTCTTGTGTCGCGTGCCAAAATGGAACTCAAACATTATTGAAGATGAGAAGAAACGTATTGTGGAGAAATCGGGATGTGGATATTTAGAAGATTTGATAACATGTGTTCATATTATTCAACTGAAAGTGCTTACTTGCGTTCGTGTCGGTACTCGGCAGAAGAAAATTGACATTTCTATCCCAAAGTTGAATGACTTTATCCATAAAGTTTACATCACCGTTGCTAGTAAAGTGTATCGTAATGCGTATTTGTTCGACAAGTATGCTACCGCGATTGTACAACAACGCAATCATCGTGAATTTGAGGTAATAGTGGAGGAGTGTATTTTGCGCACTATTCGTGATAGCATTCCTACCGAAACTATTGTCCGGGCATATTTAGACGTTTCTATTGAGCAAGAGGAAGAGGAGGTTATTAATGGAGGTGCTACCGAAGGTGCTGGTGCTGCTACCGAAGGTGCTACCGATAAGGAGGTGTCAACAAATGATACGGCGTCTACCAAAACCGAAGATACCGAACCACCCAGTGTTGTTCCATCCATTACCAATATTGATGACAAACCGGTTATTACCAAGTTGTCATTCAATGATATTGACCAGGCACTCAATGATGATGGTCGTGTAGAAGAAATAGTTGCGCCAAAAACAGATGAGCGACTTGATGATATTAGCACGATGCGATATAATCAGCGACGCGCCGAAGAAGAGGATGATGATGATGACCGAATCAAAATAAGCGATGATGTTGATTTGGATTTAGGCGCAATGGATTTGAATCCCATGTTTGGCGGAGCTGCCGCCTCCGGCGGCGGCGACAATATAGATTTAGGCATCGAGGACTTTGCGTAAAAAAATGGTTTAAAAAATAACTCTATTTAGAAATGGATTCAATTGCTTCAATTGTTTTGGTGACCACCATCTTTTACATTGTTGTAAAGATTATTGAGATGAAGTTTATCCAAAAAGAAATGCGGCCGATGAAAGAGTTGATGCGTGATTCTGCCGTTGTTGCGTTGTCGTGTGGCGTTGCGGTATTTTCAGTAATGACACTCAATAAACCAGTAGGCGGTTTCATTGACGCGATTACTGAGAAAACGGCGATTCCATCGGCGGCCAATGTGTTTACTGGGGATCCTGGATTCTAAGGGACGACACTAAGGCACGACACTAAGGCACGACACTAAGGCACGACACTAAGGCACGACCCTAAGGCACAGATATAATAAAACAATAAATAACTTTGGTTATTGTTTTACACAGGATTAGTATTTTTGTATTATACGATGCGGATATCCAAAGGTTTTCAAGACAATAATTTCCTCGTATTTTCTAGAAGCCAAGTAGACATCAACAAGTGTGTTTATTTGCGGTGCGTCGGTGTCGTCCACAACCATAATTCCACCCGGTTTCAACAATATGTCCGCGTGCTTCATATCATTGGATGCACAAAACTCACTGTGTCCGCCATCTACATGAACAAGGTCATATGTTGATTGTTCTGAATGATTGTCGTTTATCCAATTTGGCATAGTTTGCGTCGAGTCTCCCGCGTTATATTCAAACGCAATATTGCGAAAAGCCGACTGTAAATATTCTAGACATGGTCGCGTATATTTGTGATGGTCAATGTCAAATATTGTGAATGTTGTGGCGGATGATGACAGCAGCATCAGCATTGCCGAGTGTCCGGCATTGAATCCAATTTCGCAAATCTTGGCACGTGCCTGTTTCCCACACCAAAACAGATTGAGTTGTTTGTTGTACAATTCGGGGTATTCATTTAATGTTTGATGATGGTAGAAACTGTTGCCTTCGAACGCGGTTTCGTCGGCGATGATTTGTTTTAGGTCCTCTAAGTAAATAAGCATTTCAAGGTACTTTTCATTATATTCTTGTGCAAGTTCCATATAAATAGTAGTGAAAACCTGGGTTTATGTATTTTGTATATCAATATAAATATTTGAAGTATATTAGGTTATAATGCCCAATGATTGCGAGAACCATATTACTATTACTGCCGACCATAAAGAGATTGATAGACTTATTCGGAATGAATTTATGGTGGGGGAAACCGACTCATATTTGAACCATGTTAAGGTGTATCGCCGAGGCCGAGGGGCAATTGAATTAAATATGTGGTCTGCTTGGGCACCCAACTTTAATTGGTTGGCAGGGCTTTTGACCAAATATCCGTCATGCTGGGTGAAAAATGAATGGCACGAGGAAGGTGGAAACGCGGGGGTGTGGATTGGATATACGCGCGACGGAACTGAGACCATTCAACGAATGGAATGGGACGATATGTGTTTGGAAGAATGTGCCGACCGGTTTAGTTTGTAGGCGTGTTTAGATGATTAAAGATTTATATGAAATGAAGTTTTTGTCCCAAGTTTCTGAAAAGCGCGCCATTAAATGGAGCATTTTTATTCATCGATTTTGTAATTGTTTTGTCGCTGATTTTCTCGAACTTTATACAATCATATCTACTACTATATTCGCGAACTAGTTTTCCATCTTGGTCAAATACGCCGAATCCATTCTTATAGAGGAGAGGCTCTTTTCCATGTTTCTCGATGAACTTGATGCGAGCGGTTTCACAATCGCTGAACAATTTGTATACATGACCTTTGACTATGGTGCCGTTTTTCACGGGTGTGTCTAGTGCGGCAGATGATTCGAATCCATTCATGAGTGCGGCTGTCTTACGGTCAAGATAGACGTTCAAAACCTCGGTTTCATCGGCGGTTAATTTGGCAATATATCCGAGGTTTTGGACGCGGGTTTGTTTCGTTGGTTGTACCGAGTCGGTTTTGGATGCGTCCTGGTCTCTCTCTACAAACATCCAGCGAAATCCGCAATAAATTGTATTGGCAATCACGGCTTTGGTCAAACTGGGGCGTTTTATGACGCGGTTTTCGGTCATTAATTGAGAGGCGGATTCGTAGACTTTTATCAATTCCATTGTGTCGGGATGGATTTGCTGGACTCGGGGGCCGAGGTTTATCAGGGGTTCTTGGAATCCGGTCATGGTTTTGGGGGCAGTCGTTCCAAGATTCTTGACTAATTCTAAAATATGCTTTTCCATATTGTCTATTTTTTCATATAATGTATTGATTCCCATTTTTTTTATTAATAGATTTATTTTTTCATCGGACACGTTGTCCTTTTTTTCCAATTCAAGTTTTAGTTTCTCTATTTCAAGTTTCAATCGGTATTCTTCTTCGTTTCTTGATGTCATTATTATAGTAAGTAAATTTGCTTTATATTATTACTAAAATAGTTTTTAGTAAAAAAGCATCATATTTTTTGCTTTTAAAAACAAAAAGCAAACATTGTCGATGCATTTTTATTAGTTGCTTTTGCTTTTCAAAACTAATTACGAATCAAAATCGACTTTGATAACACTCGGCGTCTCGGACTTACTAAATAATACTTTTGTAATTTTCCGCAATACATTTGACAAATCAAATCTCTTGTCATTTGGATTGTATCGTATTATTGTTATATTTTGTTCTAATAAATATTGTTCTCTGGTGCGTTCATATGTTATATCGCGGTCTTTGTGGTCGTTTTCATCACATTCAATCGCCAAGTTGTAATCTTCAAAATACAAATCAATATAATATGTTCCAAACCGTTTTTGACGAGTTAATCGGAGTGCTTCTGAAAACGAGTTCTCTATAAAACCAATTGTCTGGGTTTCGATACACATGACAACATTTACATGGCCGCAATTTTCATTTATTTTCTTTATATACCGGTTTTTGAGATTGTATGTATTTTTTACTAGATTGTATGCGTCTTCGGTAAGTAACATGTATATGCGATTGTGACCACCTCTCTGATTTGACTTTTCCGCTTGGTTTTGTTCAATAAAGTTTACGCCTTCTTTAAAGTTTTTTTTTACATATTTGGTTAAATTAATTTTTTGGGTATTGAACATATCCACCAGTTCATCAATATTCTTAGTAAATGCCATATGTGGGATATTATTAATAATTATATAACTTACGTTTTCAATTTTACATATAAAATTGAAATCTTATATTTATCCCAACTCATTAATTATATTACAATGAAGTGTTTGGCAAAAGACCGCAATAACAACGGATGTCGCAATTATTATCAACCTGATTCTCGATTCTGTAAGAATCACCAGTATATGAATAATTATAGTGACGCAATGCTCGAGCAAACACGGTTGTGCTCTGGTTGTAAGAAGATGTATTTTATGGAACCTGGTATAAATCAGTGTTCTACATGTCATGGTCGAGGTGCGGCCAATCGCGAAAAACTACGCACCGCTGTTGTCCTCTGTGGAAAACCTGGATGTACTTATTCAAAATCCGCGGACAATGCGTATTGCGGACTCCATCAGATTTGCTTGTTTGTGGACGAATGTACCAACGCGGGGACACGACCTTGTGCCAAGTACTTGCGCGGATGTCGTGTCCAGTTGTCATCGGACTATCTGAACCGGAGTTGTGCGGAATGTTTGGAAAAAGAGCGGGTGCGAGACCACGCCGCACGGCGTGCTATTGTATCGGATATTGTCGATGGACAAAAGCAATGTTCGGTTTGTTGTAAGTCGAATCCTGTTGATTATTATGTGGGCGCAAATGGTCAGGATACCAAGACATGTAGGTTGTGTCGCGATGAGTTTAATAAGCAAAATGAGAAGCGTGACAAGGAACATGTGCGGGACTTGGACAGGAAAAACTCGAAAAAGCCAGAGCGGGTGGCTGTTAAGAATGAATGGAATGAAAATAATTACGAAAAGGTGGCATTGAAGACTTTGAATTACCGACAACGTCAAATTGAAGGCAATTATGATGAATATATGGCAAGAAATGCGCAGAATGCCGCAAAATGGCGTGAAAATAATCCGGAAAAAGTTGCTGAAAACAATGAAAACAAAAAGAAAAGTATTCCTGCTTCGTTTTATATGTATCAAAAAAGGGCGGATGAATATCGACTTCCTTTCGAGTTTACATTGGATGAGTTTGAATTACTTGTAAAACAACCCTGTTATTATTGTGCAATTATTCAAGAAAAGGGGTTTAATGGAATTGACCGTAAAAATCAGAAAGAAGGATATATCTCTGAAAATTGTGTGAGTTGTTGTAAGGTGTGTAATTTTATTAAAGGTTCTCTTGACAATATAACATTTATACAACGCGTCGAACACATTTTAACAATACAAAAACGCATTTTCGGCAATTTATACCCGGATATTTTTCCAAATCACACTAGTTGTGATTATAATGATTATCAAATCCGAGCGGAAAAACTTGGTTATAATTTTCAAATGACTAACGAAGAATATGACAATATTATAACCCGCAATTGTTATATTTGCAATAAATCAGCTAGCAATATGCATACAAATGGTATAGACAGATTTGATAACAATATTGGGTATGTCTCTGAAAATATCAGACCATGTTGTTTTGAATGTAACGTAATGAAACTTGACATGTTATTTGATGACTTTGTAAATAAGCTTACAATCATTCATAACTCTAATAAAAATACGGGTAAAATGGACGTAGGTGAAAGAACAATACACCGAATCGCAAAAAATAAAAATAAAAAAACACCAAATGAAATGCATGAAGAAGCACAGGAGCGGAAACAAAAACAAAAGGATAATATGCTGAAAAAATACAGCGATGAAGAATACAAAGCACAACATATAAGATTGCTTTCTGACAAAAGAAAGGGTTGATAAAAAAACATTGTTTTTTATCAAATACAATTGGAAATTTAAGCTTTAATACCAGTAATAACACAACAAACATTTCCGGATGTTGCTACTCTGTGCTTTTTAAAAGGGCACAGCACTCTCTCGAGTGGGAATAGACTATATCTTAAGCGATCGTCGAAGGTAATTATTCTTCTCACGCCCATCAGCATTTAGTCGTTGAACCGCCTTCATATCCTATCATAACGGACTTAGAAGACTGGCTGCGGATTGCCCTATAATATAAAACTTTTTACTGTACCTTATGTTGTTATCATAAGCCACTTATCAATTTCTTGACAAGCTTAGTATTTTATACCTTGAGGGGTTTCCCGCAATTTGGAGATGTTGCAGATTTTGAATCCACTTGCGCGTCTTTTGAACGCACATTTATTCGCATTAAATTTTACGAATATGCTACGCCACACATACCTGCCATCACACGCAAAACGTTGTAAGAGTAAGCATACACTCTGACCTTGGCAGTGTTGGTTCCAACAACAGTTCCCGAAGAAAGGACAAGCTGGAGGGTAGCATTGTCGATTCTGGAGAAGTTGCATGTGCCGCTGGGCTGATGCTCCTCAGGTCTGAGGGCAAAAGAGTACACGTTGATGCCAGTATCGGGAGCACGGGTGTGGTGCTGGAAGGGCTGGACAACGTCGAAGTAAGAACCCTCTCGCTCAGAGATTCTGTCCTGGCCGTTAAGCTGGAGCTTAGCGGTGACGACCGGGTTCTCGCCCCAGCAGTGCATGTTGAGGGCAGTCTCAGCGAGCACGAATGTGCCGGCATCGGAGACGAGGGAGCCACTGTTGGGGGCAGGACTAGCATCAAAGACGCTGTGGTCCCATCCGTTAGCATTGCCCTGGGCACCGGACACGATACCGTCAACGGCACCGGGCATCTGGAAGACACCTCCAGAGATGAAGGCGGTGGCACCAGAGGTCTCGGCCTGACCACCGAAGACGGCAATCGAAGGAGGGAGAGCATCAATGGCATCAGTGTAGTTGAAGGGCTGGGGTCCGAGAACCTTGTACAAGGTAGAGTTACCCTCCAAGGCATTGCAGTAGTCAACGTTGGAATCGGGTTGAACAACCCAGATGAGCTCCTTGCAGGGGTGGTTGAAGTTGATCTTGATCTTGTTGGACGAGGATCCAACCGACTCATCACCGGTGTATTGGAGCTGCTCAATGAGGTACTCGTGGGGGTTCTGTGCCATCTTTCTGCGCTCGTCAGTATCTAAGAAGATGAAGTCAACATAGATAGAGGCGGCAACAAGGGACTGCTGGTAAGCAGTGGTGACAGCCTGGGAAGCACCAGTTGTATCAGACAAAGACTTAACAGCCCACAAGCACTCGCCAATGGGTCTGAAGTCAATGTTGATCTTAACCTCGTGGTACTGGAGAGCGACCAAGGGCAGAGCAAGGCCGGGGTTTCTGCAGAACCAGAAGAGGAGGGGGATGTACAAGGTTGTCTCGGGGAGAGCCTTGCGGGGAGCGCAAACCTGGCTGGGGCCACCGGTGGCCGCGCAAGGGCCGTTGATGTCGGCAAAAGCGGGGTCACACAAGTAGGTGAGCTGAGTGGTGTGGCCAATCATCTTGTAGTAACCAGCCTGCTGCTCAGATGAGAGGGTAAGCTGATTCCAGATGTGCATCCAGTCACCATATTGGCGGTCAATTCTCTGGCCACCGATCTCGACCTCAACGAGGGCGATCAGCTGCTCACCGGGGTAGTCTAACCAACGGGCATAGACAGGGCCGGTGCCAGAGGTTCCCATACCCTGGTTAATCTCGGGGAGAGTAACCTGGACATAGGTGCGGTAAGCAAGGTCTCCATTTCTGGAGATTGTGCAGGACACACGGCGACCGAAATCGGCCTGGCCGTTGAATGTCTGCTCGATGGACTCCATCGCGAAGTTGGTGTGGCGTCTGTAAGACACCTTCCAGAAAGTGATCTCGGGGTTTCCAGTCAGGAAAACGTCTTGTGCGCCGTAGGCGACTAATTGCATAAGTGCTCCTCCCATGTTTTTTATATAATTCCAAAACATAATTTTTCCTAAATAATTGCGCACTTAACGCTCAAAAAAAATATTGACAATTTAAAAAAGTTTCAAAATAGTATGCGCAATAACTACACATATGTAGGCAATAAATCTAGAATATTATAACAACAATTATATTTGAAAATGTGTTTCAAATAGTCCATGTTTGCCCCGACTTTTTATTATCGGGGCAGTATTTAGTAAAATGCCGCGAGTTTGTAAATATATTGGCTGTCGCGAACGTCCCATCTATGGGACTGAAATGGGGTATCCCGTGTATTGTAGTGAACACAAATTGGACGAAATGAAAAATGTCTTGGCACGACAAGAACATAAATATTCTGCGCCCGGCTCGGCAAAATGCTCGGCAAAGTTGTGTAGTGAAAATCCAGGGAATCCCAGGTTCAAAGGTTATTGTTCAAATTGTTTTTTGTCAATGTATCCAGATGACCCTCTCTCTTTCCAGTCAAAATACAAGACAAAAGAACAAGCTGTATGTGCCTTTATTAAGACCAAGTTTGATGGAGTTGTACATTCGGTTCCATTGTATGTATCCGGCGTGAGGGTTGATTATTACATAGTTGTTGCCAACAGTATGCTGTGTATAATTACCGACCCAAATTGTCATATTAATTTTGAAGAATTATTCAGCAAAAATGGCGCTATTACTCGTGTCATAGTTATTGTATTCAATTACAATAAATACGTGAATGAATATAGTTATAGCGTGAATCCGATGTTGTATATGCGTCTGCCGGTATTGGAAGAAGAAATCGCTAAACAAATGGAAAGAATTATTGCTAAACAAAACCTGGAAACTATTGAAATGGTTCGGCTGTTTACTTCAGCGAATCCATTGACGAATTCTCGATAATGAACTTTTCTAAATAATCATCTTGGAATACTTCCTTTTTCCCGTCATGAGACTTTTGAAAAATATATTTACCGTCGCGTTTTCTCACACTCCATCCCTGTTCAAGTGATTTGTAGATGAATGACATTTTATATATGATTTTTGTGTCTAAATTGGCTGGGACTTGTACTGGATTGCTCATTATTACATAAATCGTTGATTAATTTATTGGTTAATAAACGGATTCATCTACATATTTGTTGGTTGACCAAGTGCGTTTAAAATCACATTTTTCTCCAAGAAAAATACTATATTTGTTTTCTGATAAAAACATAAAATCTACGAAGTATATTATTTAGGATGAATACCGACGACGCCCCCATTGACTACCTTTTACACGAAGATGTTTCAAGATATGTGATGTTCCCAGTGAAAGACGAAGACATTTGGAAAATGTACAAGAAACAGGTCGATTGTTTTTGGAGAGCGGAGGAGGTCGATTTATCAAAAGACCTCGGTGACTGGAGCAAACTAAACGATGATGAAAAATATTTTATATCTATGGTATTGGCATTTTTTGCGGCAAGTGACGGAATAGTTATGGAGAATCTGGCGACGCGGTTTATGGCAGACGTACAATTGGCGGAGGCCCGCGCTTTTTACGGATTCCAAATTGCCATGGAGAATATTCATTCTGAGATGTATAGTATTTTGATTGACACTTATATCAAGGACCGTGAAACCCGTGGAAAACTGTTTTCGGCAATTACCACATTTCCGTGTATTCAGAAAAAGGCTGACTGGGCGCGAAAATGGATTACACACGATTCCAACAACAAATCATTTGCTACACGACTAATTGCGTTTGCATGTGTAGAGGGAATATTTTTTAGCAGCAGTTTTGCGGCAATTTATTGGATTAAGAAACGCGGATTAATGCCCGGTCTTACATTGTCTAATGAATTTATCAGTCGCGACGAGGCACTTCATACCGAGTTTGCGATTATGCTTTATGGGAAATTGCTTGAGAAGCTGGACAAGACTGATGCGCAAAATATTGTTCACGAAGCCGTGGAAATAGAGAAGGAGTTTATCACAGTTGCGCTTCCGTGCCGATTAATTGGAATGAATATGAAGTTGATGTCGCAATATGTGGAGTTTGTGGGTGACCGATTATGTGTTCAATTGGGGGTGCCAAAGATTTATGGCGCGGCGAATCCGCTGGATTTCATGGAATTAATTAGTGTGGATAGTAAAGTTAATTTCTTTGAACGCACAAATAGCGAGTATGCAATGGCAAACAAGGAAGTCGCTAGTAATGTTTTTGATTTTAGCGCGGATTTCTAAGTATAATGTTGGTATAAAATATAACAACATTATGGATATTGGGTTGGGGAAAAAAAGAAAACTTTCACCGGGTTCAAATGAAAGACTGTCCAATGAAATACCATCAAATGAAAGACCGTCAAATGAAAGACCGCCAAATGAAAGATCTATATCTGAATCATTAATCAGTCCTGTCAAAACACAATTGTTCAAATATGGACGTTGGGAAAAATGGGAAGATGGTGAAAAAGTTTTTTATTATAATAGACCTCTCCGCAAAAGTGTAAGGATAACTCCATATCAACGGTTTTATACAAAATATGAAAAATACAATTCATCTGCAAATAGTATTGATGGAATTAATTTTGCCAAAGGATTAATTACATCAATACTCGAGGAAAAAGAATACGAAAAAGCTATTGAATATGTTTCAGATTTATTAGAATCGTATATATTTCATGAACATGAAAAAAAAACAGATAGCAATTTAACGATTCGTGATATATTAGAAATTAACGTCCTTGGTACTGGACATGGAGGAGAAGATGTAGTTACTCGAAAAGATATTAATCCGCGATATGTACCAGATACTGTATATAATAGTGGTCCTTCAGGTATACTTGCGTGGGGCAGTCAAATACCTATTAGTAAAGAATACGCACTTACGCAACATTATAGTGGAAATAAACTATTAAAACGCGTTGATAAAACACGTTTTCGAGAACATATGTGCGCCGATTATAAAAGAATGAAAATAAAGTTAGACATTGAAAAGTCCGATATTGATGCTTCATTAATAGATTTAAAAAATAAAAAGAACGAAATTTTATCTGATTTTGATGAGAATCCGGAAGCCAAAATAAACGTATTGGGGCGTATTTCACGACCAATGACGTGTTGTTCTGCTGAATGGCGTGAATATTATAAAGAACAAACCGTAAATCCAAAGAAAGTTTATACTAAAAAAGATGTACATGATGTAGAAGAGCTTTTTTCTATGGCTCAAACATTTCTAAATGCGAAAAAGATGGAGATTGAAGAAAAACTCAAAGATTGTCGCGTGGGTTCCGATCGATCCATGACAGAATCATTCAAATGTTATGACTCAACAAGATTAACAGATAAACGGGACATTGGTCAATGTATTCAAACTCTTTCAACTGAGACGAAATATTATGAAGATTTGTACGCCAATTTTTCAATTTTATTTACTGTTCATACAGGTGAACATGAGTTTGATTTAATGATTAATGAAATGTTGAATATAATCCAAATGGATAATAATAATTTATTTGAAAACAGAGAAGGGTATAAACTGAATGAAGGAGGGTTTCCTTTTCTTATGATTAAACATTTGTATAAAGCTTTTTTAAACAAATCTCCGGATTACAGAAAGATTTCACAAGGTAAATCTATTTATCCGGCCAAATTATTTGACATACTTGGTGAAATTGGTAAGGTTTCAATATATGGGTCATTTTGCTGTCGCAAAGGACACCGAGTTGGACTAGACCCATATGATTCGGAAGGAGGACGCAAAAAAACGCGCAAACGTACTTGGGGAAACAAACGCAATTGTGGGAAAACGCGTAACAACCGTGTGATGAAATCACATTAGTATATGGTTTTTACCAGGCAATGGAGCCCGCCACCCATTTTATTGGGTTCGCTTACAGACATCACAATAACTTGTTTTTTAGTAGCATCTGCCAATCGCGGATTTTGTGCCAATACAATTTTGTCAAAACACACAAAATTACAACTATACATTTGTTGTTCGGTATTGGACACTTCAAATATCCGATATCCCAGATTTTTCAAATAATGTTCCAATGGAAGAGAGGCAATCTGTTTTCCAGCTTTGTCAAAAACATCAACCAAGTATGTTTTTGCCCCAGACCACAATACTGCAACATTGTCAATAAACCCGAGAATCAGGTCGAGATGTTTTTTCATAGGGTCTGTCGACGATTTGTTGGGTGTTATTCGCGCAATCTTGGGCGTGCCAAATACATCGGCATACATCATATCTCGAATGGCGAGTCGACTAGTCCGTTGTCCCGCCATTATGAATGTGGTATTATTATGGTATAGGTAATCTCCGCCCTCTAAATAACCTCGTTTGATTTTGTAAACTTGGCGGACTTTTCCGATATTTATATCACGCAAGTGTTTTTCAATCATTTTTGTTTCCTCTATTCGCAGTTGATTTTTAAATCGACCAATCACGATGTGTGTCGGTGTTATGATGAAAGGGTCTTGCATAAATATTGAGTCTGGTGTTGACGCAGGTAACATTTTATAATCGATTTTATGGGTTTTCAATACATGTAACAACAAGTCATATTGGTATTTGAGTTGGGTTGCGCAAATAGATTCAGTATACTGATATACATTGATGTCAGCTTTTGCGATTTTGGAAATTGCGGGATAGCATAGTATTACTGACTCGTGAACTGGTGGCATTATATTATCACTTCATAGTTTTTATATCCTGTTTGAGTTTCTCCAAATAGTTGTATTTCTTCATATGGTCAGCCTGGACTTCTTCTATCCATTCAATAACATTCTCAACATTGAATACTTGTGGAACAATTGCGATTTTCTGGTCTTGTGAGAGGTCGCTATATCCACTTACCTGATATCCCAAATACTGGTTGAACATATACCACTGTTTCGTTGGCATCAGCGACTTCCACAATATATCGTTCTGATACAACCAATGCGCTTTTGTATTGAAAAGGTTTTCTACATTGGCATCGAATAACTCAGTAAGTTCCATCATTATTGAGCGATTTACCAAATAGCCGGCGCCATTTGTAGAAGATGATATGCGCGATGCCAAGTAGCCGACATATTCCGGTATAACTACTGCCGAGCATGTTGTAAGCATCAATACATCCCAATCCAGTTTCATTTCAAAAAACGCGCAAATATCGGCATTTACTTTGGCGGCATCTTCGATGAATCTGAAGTCATCCTCTAATACAAGTACATTCTGGTATCCCATCTCATATGCTAAATGGATGACATTTGCGTGACTCACAAGACATCCCGTATTGGGGCATCCACAATAACTGGAGGCGGGAAATCGCATGATTTTGTCATTGGGGATGCCTATGCGCGCAAACTCTGCTTCTAATTCGGCGCGGCGGTCTGTGCGCGCATCCATGTTTATATAAATAATCTTATCAATATGCTCCATATGGTATATGGGGCATATAGTCTCTAATATTCTACGCTCAAATATTATTTATTTGTTGTTGCTCATATAGGTTGGCATCGCGTCAATATCAATCAATAGTGTCTGGTCGTCAGGGTCAGCTAAACGATATTTGGCAAAAATGGGTCGACACAGAATATCTTTCGGCACCAAATTATTGACACATCGCGCAATCATCTTGTACAATTTGAATCCGGGATACCTCTCTTCTCCACTGGATTTATAGAGGATATTCTTGCCAGAATCGTCTTCGCACCAATTATCTACGAGTGCTTTCAGTTCTTTTGAGTCAGATTCCATGGTGAAGTCATAGAGGGAACAACCGAGTCGACACAGGTCAAAACTGGGATTGGGGTCAATTCGCGGTTTTTTTGCGTTCATATATGGTTCGCAGTTGTATTGTGTATTGGCATCACCACTTTCGGCAAAACTATCGCTACAGAATTGGTGGCCATTGAATTGGTATATGGCGCGACCAAAGTCAATGAGTTTGAAAATGCGGCCATATGTGGGGACTTTATAAATGGTGTCGTTCAACTTATAATGGATATGTTCCAGATCGGTTTTTATGTACATAATGTTGTTTGTGTGGAGGTCATTGTGGGTAAAGTTGAACATTTTTTGGTATGTTGCCAGAATAATTGTAATTTGAAATAGCGCGGCGATTATTTCTTTTGCGCTGATTTGGTTTCGCATTAGCAAATCGTCGAATGTTCCGACGCATTTTTCTTGAAAAATGAGCTGAACCGGGAAATCGTGTAAATATGCGAATAATTTCTCTTCGGAGTCCGTGTAGTCAGTATAGTTATCACTATCGTCATCTTCGATGGCGTCTGTGGTTGACTCGGTGTCTTCGGTATTCACGTTATTTGCATTATCTGCTATATCATTATCTTCATCATCAACTGTTGAATTGGATACTAAACTACTATCGGATGATGAGGATGATGTTGACAAAGTTCTAGTACGTTTATCTACATGTTCGCTACTTGGTTCAATAGAGGCAACTGTATTAGCATCTAAACATTCGACATCATCTTCTGCGATATTTGCTGTAACGTCATCCGGAGCATCTTCACCCAAGTCCTCTACGCCCAAATCAATTGTATCATCACCCACAATTGTCAATTTGTCGCGGTTTCTGCGAGAACCGGGTCCCATTTTCTCATTGAATATACACGCAACTTCATCATCTAAATCAAAATACTTGCTTCTATTCTTCAAAAAATACTCGGAGTCTTCTAAAAACTCAATATCGTCGGCAATATTGTATCTAAATCTGGACTGGATTCCGAGAAAGGACCCATAGTACTGAACACCATGTATCCATCCATGTGTTTCACGCATCATGGAAGTCAAATATGAAAAGAATCCGTCCACATATGCGGAATTATTGACATCTAATAATTTAGGAAAACACGTGTCGACGGTCGATTCCAAGAGAGGCAACTGTTTCATCAATGGATTTTCTAAATCGTATTTGCCGCGAAGAAAATGGAGGGGGTCTAAGAGAGGCGACGATTTTACAAAAATGGCGGCATCAGAAGACTCGTTCTTACTATTTACAACCGAATCAAGACTCGTTGCCAAATATTGGTGGTTCAGTGTGATTTTTTGACTAGTTGTGGAATCCATATTGAAAAATAGATTATAAATTGGATTATACGATTGTAGTGCGGCAATACGAAATGGATTGTAGTCGTAGGCGGTTTCCTCTAATTCCTCTGTTTCGGTATATTGAATTTCCATTTTTTCTAAATTGAGTTTTCTCACACGTTGGTAATTTAGTTTGAATCGCATCGTGGTCGGGAATTATATACCTAAATCAATCACTATTTATATTGATACAAAACGCATATAGTTGTGTGATTGACTGCCTCTCTATATTTAGCAAAACACACATCCGTGAGCGTTAAAGACACCATTTAAATATATGAAAGAATCCTATATTTCAATTCATCTAAATGACACTTGAATTGAGGAAGTTTGATATGCGGTCAATAACGTTTGATCCAAAAGAAAACAAAGGGCCTGTTATTGTGCTTATTGGGCGTAGAGACACTGGTAAAACATTTTTGGTCAAAGATTTGCTGTATTTTCATCAAGATATTCCGATTGGTACGGTTATATCTGGGACAGAAGCAGGTAACGGGTTTTACGGAAAACTCGTGCCGAAACTGTTTATCCACGAAGAATATAACTCGGTTCTTATTGAAAATGTTCTACGGCGACAAAGGGCAGTGATGAAGCAGTGTAATCAGGAAATGGAGACCTACAAGAAATGTTCGATCGACCCGCGCACATTTGTTATCCTTGATGATTGCCTCTATGATAACACGTGGGCGAGAGATAAACTTATGCGCGCTCTGTTCATGAACGGGAGACATTGGAAAGTGATGTTGATCATCACAATGCAATACCCGCTGGGTATTCCGCCGAATCTCCGCACCAATATTGACTATGTTTTTATATTGCGTGAGAATTATTTAGCAAATCGTAAGAAGATTTGGGAGAATTTTGCGTCGATGTTCCCGACGCTGGAATCATTTTGTTCCGTAATGGACCAGACGACCGAGAATTATGGCGCGCTTGTTTTGAACAACAATGCGAAGTCGAATAAAATAACCGACCAAATCTTTTGGTACAAGGCCGAAGAGAGGCCAGATTATCGCCTTGGGGCAAAAGAGTTCTGGGAATTGTCGAAGAATCTGACGGATGATGATGATGGTGATGAATATGACCCAAATGCCAAACGAAAGGCCAAGGGAAACAATATTATGGTGAAGAAAACGGGTGGCGGTTCTGGGAAATGGTAAGCACCAACAAGCTTCAGCACCAACAAGCTTCAGCACCAACAAGCGCATATAAGCATAAGCACTATCAATAATTTTTGTTTATTTTGTAATAAACAAAAACAATTTCAATATAATTATTTGGAACGAGATTTGCGTAATTGTAATTTACCTCTCTTTGATTTGCGGGTTTTTATTACTTTACGTTTTCTAGAACCACCTTTTTTGGGTGAAGGAAATAGAGCCCCAAATACTGTTAAAGGTAATTCTTTTTCAGGTGAAGAAAATAGAGCCATTTTTTCAGGTGAATCAACAAATGATGTTCCAGACGTCATCTTAATCGGACTTGGGGTTCCCCTTCGGATTTTTAGTGGCGAATACATAACTTGACCTTCAGGAGAATATTCCACCTGAGAATATTCCACCTGAGAATATTTCACAGGTGAATATACCACAGGTGAAGATTCCACTGACGAAGACGCAAAATCACTAAGCTTGGATGGAGGCGTTTCATTAAAAAAAAATACTGATTCTGATGACCTCTTCTTTTTTCCAAGATTCTCTTTCGGATTGATACGTTCATTATATTTTTTAATTTCACTATCAATATATGTCATGTTGTCTGTAACATCACTCGGTAAAACAATGTCAGAAAATACAAAGTTAGCGGGGTCGCATATCATAACTTCATACGAACTGATTTCCGCTCCTTCGTCACGGGTAGACGCATAACCAGGGCTTCCAGTTGTACACAGATACTCGTAAAATATCTTGTCCCGTTCAAAAATAGAGTTGCTATAACCGATAATATTAGTCTCTGGATTATAACCATAATTATTTTCTAACACATCTTTCACATGTGTGGGTGCTCCATCATATATACGTTTCATTACATCAGGATTATCTAAATGTAATAGTTCAATATTTTGTGATACTGTCCAACTATGAATAATACCATATTGTTTAACATCATGTGGCTCCAGACCAAAGAATGTTGGTTTCTGTTCAAGCAACCGAGATTGAACATCTTTATTGGCAATATAAAATGGCGTATCACCGCGATAAAGAATCGTCCCTGCTCTAATAATATAGGTTTCTGGCTTTATTTTAGACTTTACCGGTGTTTCCATGTATATAATTATTATGTAAAATAATGTTACACAAGCACAATTTAGCACAATCGTGTATTATACAATAATGACTTCATGATTCTTCTACTATGAAAGTTGTATCTATAAATTATTTATATATTATATAATGCCTCCAAAGAAAGCTCGTGGAAAAACCCGCAGGTCAACTGATTCTAAGGGTAAAGAACGAGCAAAAACCACTTTTTCACAGGCAGAGATTGACACTGCGCAGAATCATTTTCCTCCTCTATTAACTCCGACTAATCCAAAAGAAAATAGTCTTGTATCAATTGCCAATAACTGGGGAATAAAAGTATTAGTTGAAGGTGATAAAGGAGCAAAAAACCCAGTTACTTCAAGGTCAATAATGAATACATTTTCAGCATTATCAGTTTACCAACAGCAACCAGAAGATGACTTTTGGACAGATATCTTAGAAAGAGAAAAAACGGGCAAGTATCGATTTTTGGATAGTATCATATCAAAATATAGTGATATCATAACAAGCAAATTAAACTGTACCAAAGACGAAATATATTCATATGTGCGTATATGCGCGTTAACTGGCTTGCCATTTATTCCCGGAATCGATTCTCAAGATTTGGACCATTGTGAATCCGCCAAACGAACGGGCGAAGTTGGATTACCGATAACAAGTCAGAATTGTAGCGCTGGCCATGTGTGGGAATCCGCAATTTTAGTTGCTAGTACATTATCATCCGCAAATAGGAGTGCCGGAGAAAGTTCTTATTTTACATCATTTCAAAAATTGAGCTTGGGGCCACTATCTATGCTTATAAATGAAAAGGCAACCCTGGCAGTAAGCGCGGATTTTAATTCGTGTTGTTTGAAACATCCATTCCATGAGTTTCGACGTATGACACCCGGTGATATTAAAAGTATGATTGATGTTGTTTATAAAAGCCAGGATACTAGCCCATTTTTGAAAGAAGTAATCACCACAATATCGAGTAATATTGATGAATATATTAAGAATCACATTTCTAATTTGAAAATGTGGCCAGCATTGAAAGATATTTTGAGAGTTATGAATCGCGAGTTGTATAAAGATATGAAGTCATTGTTCACCGAATCCCGCATAGATTTACAAGAACGGACAAAGATTAAAGACAGTATTAGTGATATTACGAGCCTTCCTACATTATATGATGTAGAAGCCAGTATTGATTTTAGCGATTTGGATTTGTTGAATCATGCTAAAATATATATAATCAAGCCTTTTGGATATATTCATTTACTCGCGTTTTTAGGAGACAGACTCGAAAAAATAAAAGGTACTCAATTTGAACGCGTTTTGGAAACAATATATGGTATTGGTGAAAGGCGTAATTTAAATATAGGAACTCATGCTGTTAGCGCGTATGCTATGGCAGAACGTGCGAGTGAACCGAAAATGAAAGTTGTGCCACCGCCGCCGCCACCGCCACTCCCAAAATTAGAATTGAATAATATGGAACATTTAGATGTTATACAGAATACTATAGCGGCTTGGTTAGATACTCATCAAGCACAGCGAAGTGATATTGACAATAATAAACCCGGTGCCGTAGATAGAACAGCTGATATGTTTTTACGAGACTTCAAATTATCAGAAATATACAATACAACAGAAACACGCAATCTAACTATTAAAAATATGGTAAAGGAATTGTTAATTGTAGTACAAAAGGCTCGTAATTATGGCGGTGATTTTGAACCTCTTAAACTTGCTATAAATAATGCTGTTGAAAATGTAGATATGGGGCTAGTAGAATTGGAACAACGGCATAGAATGGATGAAGATGATTCTCCCGCAGAAGCTGTAGTTTTGGCTGATACTAATCGGATAGTTGGTGTTCCTACAAGATTCCTTCCAAATGAACGAAAGTCGACAGCATATGCTAGAGGAGAACTAGATAAATCTTTGACACCAAAAAGTCCACATGCCAGCCAGGTTAAACAGAAGTCTAGGTTTTATGATAAACCCCAAAAACATAAGGAAGAACCTAATTTTCGAAGACCCAAATTGATTACTTCAGACCCAATTAGAGGAGAAGAACATATTTACAGTCAAATGCGAGAAGACATTTTAAATCAAAAGCGGCAAGCGATTATTAATACTGCTCGCGATAATAAAAGAAAACGAAGTCTTAGCATTTCTCCAAATAGTTCCAAGAAACGTGGGAAAGAAAGTAAATCGCGGTCGCCATCCAAAAAAGGTGGCAAATATCAAACCCGCAAAAATACGCGTTAATTTTATTTCATTTATTTGACAATTGAAATAAAAGTCATTACATGGTGGGCACAATACATGGTCGGCGCATTACATGGTGGGCACATTACATGGTGGGCACATTACATGGTCGCCAGATACATATTAAAATACCCACTCACTTTCACTATCTGGTATCCCAACACATCTCGCAAATAATTGAACAGAGCAGCATTCTCATTATTTGACTCAAATAGGATTTTGGGATATTTCGCGCGCACAATTGTCTCCATTCCCCCCTGTAAAACGCACAGTTCATTCTCTTCTACATCCATCTTGATGAAAGATATGCGTTCTTGGATATTCAGCGAATCGAGCGTTTTCACCTGAATGTCTTCCGTACCAAGGACTTTGTCAGCAGGTGGTGCCCAAACTGTGGACCCGCCACCATCATTACTCACAATATGGAGTGTTTTTGTACCAACTTGGGACTCATTGCCGAGTCCATATTCATGGCATATAACGTTTCTGGCTCCACTAAGAGCCACGCCGCCGCACAAGGCATAATAGGTCTGACGCTGGGGTTCAAATGCCAAGACTTTTGACGCAAAAGGTGCCAATGTGATGGCATAACTGCCGGTGTGTGCGCCGATATCCAGGAAAATTGAGTCTTTGCTACAAAACTGCTTACACCATTCGATAAGATTGTTTTCGAAAAGCCCACGTTCAGCGTAGTATGCGGTATTTACGGAGGGCATCAAATAGGTGAGAGACCGATTAATTGATATGAGCTGATTGCCGGAATTGTTGTCAGCAGTCTCAGCACTATCCTTGGTCAAAATAATATATCGCGTAGTCATATTAGATAGTTTAGAGGCAAATCTTTATATGGGTGAAATAATATAGTAATGTCGGACCCGGTAGAAAAGACAAAAGCCCCGGTAGCAAAAACATCTTCCATGAACAACGTTTATATTAATGATTATTTGAATAAAGGTTCGACCAAATTTGTTTTTACTGCTGGAGTTTATCCACGAAATAGAATGATTGAGTACAAAAATCTTAATAATGATGTTTTTTCATTAGAAGTTGAACAGCTTCAACAAATATACATAGGGATTTACGATATAAAAAAAGTTCAAAAACCATCGTTAGGTAGTGGTATCAGTGTTGTTGTTTCGTGCATTATGACAAATACACCCAAAGAATATAGAGACTGTATTGAAAATATACGACTACAAGAAAGGTTTTACTCCTATCAAATGGCAACCAAGATTTATGGTATTGTTATTATGGAAGAAGTAAAGACCTTAGTTAGTCAGAAAGAGCCGTCATCAGAAAAGGCCATAGTTGAACCAAATGAAATAATAGAATATGAGTACCATCGATGGAATATAACCGATGACAGAGAAAGTGATTTTAACAGATTTTTATCAACCGCACAATCACTTGTCGATAATGGATTCAAAAAAACGTTTTTTGTATTTCAAGAACGGTGTGATTTTGATGTTGTTAAATATGTACAAAATGAAATTACAAAAATTACAAAAATATGGGATGGTATGTATCCAATCAAGTCAGAGTTTGAAACGATTGTTGACAAAATTGACGATAATATGAGTATTCATGTTAAAAAATATATTAAACATGGATATATTGATACTGATTATAAACCAGGTAATGTATGTATAATACAATCTACTGGGTCGGCATCTTCTGCCGCATCAGCTTCCGCCACATCAGCTTCTGCCACCATATCATCCTCTCATGATGAACAAATATGGACAGGTTTTGACTTTGATATACAGTTTGTTCATGATATAAAAGGTCTTGATAAATCGTTCAAACAAAAATGTGAACTCTATATGATTATACAATTCTATATAACTTTTTCATACATTGTAGTTTCATATAGAGAACACTTTGTACCAATTATTTTAGAAATATTACAAACAAAACACAAAATTACAAACAAAACAATCAATGATATAGTTTATTATTTTTACAATATTAATACACATTTTATTGAACAGTATACAACTGAATATAATAAAGATATATTCACACCATACAGATCATTGTTGGATTACGCATCGCGATATTTTACTATAAATATTCTTAATACACTTGACCCTGTAGAACAAGAACGAATAAAATCTGATCAAAAACATAATACTCCAAAATATCTTGTAAACGTAATATGTGCTATATTTAGATTTGTTGGAACGCCCAAGTCTTCACCCGTGTCTTCGCCCAAGTCTATGTCCGTACCTGTGTATGTGCCTTCGCCCAAGTCTAGAAAATCCTCGGCAAAACCGGGTGGTAGAAAAGTGAACTCTAGTAAAAAGCATTTAAACAAACGCGCCTCTACTAATACAAATGCTATCACAAAGAAATCAAAGTCAAAACGAGCTCTTGTTAAATAATTTGCTGGATTTTTATAATCGGGATGGAAATATGGAGAAAATGATGAATATTATTAATGGCGAATCCCGCACTTCGTTGCGAATTATTGACTGGTTCGTCACCAATTTTGCCAAGAAAAACTTCACAGTGTATTCGATTCCCGCCAAGAATCGGTGTAGTACTGTGTATAATGGTGAGGAAAACATGGAGCGGTTCAAGGTGTTTAATAGTTATAAATTGGAATTGAAGGCATATAGTAAAATCAGATTCGACCCGTTTTCGCGCAGAGAGCGAATTATGATACCTTATGCCGATGACACTTTTTTGGAGACGACCATTGGTCAGCTCAACTTCTTCAAATGGGCCATTGATAATCGGGTCCTAGAATACATCGAGGAGCATTATGATGCCATTGAGGCAGATATGAACTCGCGCAATAGCATTTCTAAGAAGAATGTAGAAGACTCGGGCGAAACAACTGACAATAAGACTCGCAAGAAGCGGGAGGAGTTGTCTGTGTCCGCATGTAAATCAATCAAGAAGGAAGTTGTGAAAATAGTTGTCAAGTTCAATTAGAACAATTTTTACAAGAGCTGCCATCAAATAATTGAAAACAGTTTTGTGTATTTTTATACTACAATTATCTAGTCGAAATGTATGCGTGTTTAAGTATGACAATAATACTCATTATATTGGTATGTGCTTTGAGAAAATATATTGAAAACAAGGATGTAAAAGATTATCAATATTCTTATAAGCAGCTTCGTGGTATGTATATCAACGAAATTGTGGACAAATACTATAACCATATTTATACCAATATTGTCGATACAAAGACATATGGCTTTGCGGCGAGTTATTTTACACTGATGTGTGTACAATTACAAGATGGCCAACAATGTGATAACTATGACGGTTCCCAACAATGGTTGATGCGGCACTATGGCGACCTGGTTTCAAATACAATTAACCCGATATCATTACGGAAACAGATTTTACGTAGAGTGAAAACCGTATTTCCGGATATCAATATTACAATGAGTCGCAAGAATTGTTGCGACCAATATATGATTACATGACCCGAAATTACATGACCTTAATAATATTTATCGTGGTGATAAATATGATTTTTTATACGATATCTTGTTTATCTACGAGACCTACGACTCTTGTTATTTCGTCTACGCTTACTCTTGTTCTTCTTACTATTGTGTTGTCGCTTGCTCTTCTTACCTCCGGCAAAAATGGCCTTCCCCGGACTAACACTGTCCCCCGCAAATCCATATCTAAGGGGCTCCGGTCTGACATCCGCTCCACCACTCATTTTGCTTGAAAAAGTACCAGGTATCTGATTTGTTTCGGTAGATAACTCCATGGGTAAAATCTGTTTTGCCTGCATTATATAATAGAGGCATACAAAATATAAACGCAAACCACAATAATCACTAAATGTCTTGTGCCGTCGTGTTTGTGTGTAATTTCCGATATTTGGACAAGTTCATCACTACTTGTGAAAATATAATTGAAATCGGGGGCTACCACGGCCCCATTGTCCTTGTGGTTGGCAATGATTTGCCCAATATAGATACTCATCCATTCATAAAAGAACACGCGGTTCAAGTGGTTCATTGTCCCGACATCACATTTACACCGGAGGCTCTTTCCGCCATAGAAAAAACAAACGCCGAATGCGGCAAAAGCGGATTCAAGCTATTCCAGTATCACAAGTTTTATATTTTCACGCCGTTTTTCAAACAATGGGACTACATTTTTTACGTCGATTGTGGTGCCAAGATTTACGCACCCATTGCGCCCATCTTGGCATGTGTAAAACCTGACAAATTGTTGGCGCATTCGGACGCATACCCGGAATATGCCTGGCGTCTAAGACACCAATTTCCCGTGAACCCACAATTGGTCGAAGATATGTCAGTGCGCTGGAATATGGACGCCGACTATTTCCAATCAACAATCATGTTGTTTGACACGCACCTTATTCGCGACGACACATTTGAGCAATTGTGCGATTTGGCGTCTAAATACCCAAACTCGGGAACGAATGACCAAGGAATCCTGAACTTGTATTTTGCGGATTTGTGGGAGCAATTGCCCATTGGCGACGCCGATACTTATTACTATGACTTCAATATTCGGTTTCAAGACCGGCCATACATAATGACCAAATATGTCGTGTTCAATGATTGAACTACCAAAAAAACAGGATTTCACACTCTTTATTTTACAACATTATAGCATCCATGTTGTATAACAGCGGTCGCATTGTCTGAAATATACGACTCCGTCAAGTCCAACATCATTACTTTCTTCAACACATAGCGTGTGAGGACAAATCTCACGCAACCGCTTGTGGATATGGTCGCTCTTATCGCTAACCATTCTGCGCCAATTCATAAGGAGTTCAAAATTGGCATCCTCAACCATCTGTGTTGTCAGTTCAGTGCTTCGGTATTTGATGAACAGGCAGATTGACTCCAGCCAATAGTATCCCGTGCTATTCTCAGCATAATCGGTTTCCGCATTTGTGTGGATTTGTAAGACCGGATAAGTTTGTTCCTCGTGTTCAATTGTGTAAACAACCGAGTCGTCATAAAGTGAATATCCGGTTGCGCATTTAGTATCGACCAACCATTTGCTGTGATAATCGCGGCATTTTTTCAAATAATCGAGCGGAATCGCGTCTTCGCCGTCACGACTACGTCTGCTAATTCGCTTTTGACAAACTGTTGGTATAGAATCCAAATATATCACGGCGTCCATCCGATATTCACTAATGAACTGGGTGTACCATTCACTGTAAATGTTGTACTCGATGTTTTCAACGATTCCGTCGTCATGAAGCATATCCATGAATATGTTTTTGTCGGCACACAACGAGCGCTCGATGATGATGATTTCGCAATTGGGATTGTCTCGGATGGCGTTTTTCAAAAGGGATAGTCGAGTGATATATGCCATTACCTGAAATGTAAATGCGTATCTGCGTTGATCTTTGTAGAATTTCTCTAAAATATTGGTGCCGGTTTCATCGCAAAATTTCCCCCATACGTCAACAGGTTCTTCCAAGAAGAGAATCTTGGCGGCTATATCGGGATATTTGGATTGTAGATGGATTTTCAAATTGGCAAGCAGCGTAGATTTGCCGGTGCCGATGTTACCTTCGATGGAAATTACAAGAGGTCGTTGAGTTGCGGCGGTGGTCATTTTATTATTTATATGGGTTGTTTTTGAATATGTTTTAGCAATAATTATTTTTCAATTTTTTACCCTTGCGGGTACCAAACGGCTACTGACAACTGGATTGTGAAAAATTGATTATTTACTACACAATCTTCGTAAAATAATATACAAAATGACTGAATTATTTACCTACATTGACTTGATAACTGGGAAGTATGGGACGCATCCGGAGGAGCAGCGAATCCACATAATGGACAACGCTGAAATCGACGCATATTGCGCATGGAAAGCACGAACCAAAATGGTCTCTGATTACAAGCGTTATTTAGCACTTGATAAACGCGCCAAAATAGTGAACCAGAATCTAATGACACGCTGGGATTTACAACGTGAATTGTTCCGCATTTATTTGCGACATGCCATAAAAGAAGAGGATTTTGACCAGTTATACGAAGATTTGAAGTATTACAATAAGATGGATATATTGGAAAAGCGGCAACAGCTCATCAATTTTGTCCAGCATTTAGAACCGCGAATTGTGAAGAAGTTTGACCGTAATTTGAATGTTGTTCGCGTGAAAACATACAATTTCCCCGAACATTGGCGCACATGTGGTTACAAACCGTCATTTGAAACATTGACTAATTCTAAAAAACGGATTTATAACGCATTTGTATCATACAAATACAGATGTAAAACCACATGTAAAAAATCCGTATATAATATAAAAGATGGTACTCACAAACATTGTTAAACATTTTGTAAGCTTAGTTGTTTTTTTATTTTTTGCATATTTGATTGGCACCGAGCTAGTTGACCGATTTTGGTTGAACCCGGGTTCATTGCGCGAAGGTTTAGAAGGTACCACCGCCGAAGAACCAACTAACATTGAGACATGTAAAATACCAGAAGCAAGTAAATCAATTGAATTAGCAGCGGCATTCGAGAAAGTTGGTAAACAAACAGATATGATACGCAGTATTCGCGAATCTACGACCCCCGCTGTGCCAATCAAAATTGACAAAGATGCCGACCCCAATTCTCTCATATTAGTCAACTTAAAATTGTTGGTGAATAGTGGCATTAATGCCAACGAAACAAGCTTAAAACTCGCATATGACCAGTATATTGGGAATCGCGAAGTTACGCTTTTAGGAAATGAATTAAACTTGTTGAAGTTTGATTCGGCGTATACTGAAGAAAATCGGTCAAAAGAAGAGGGATTTTTATGTCGTGTCAAAATCATCATTGAAGGCCATCAAAAGATTATTGACAGTATTTTAGTGAAAAGGTCAGACGAATAATTTGCTGTCCGTGTATACGGGTTCCTCGGCAAAATCGTTTCTTGTTGTAAAATATAATGGCTAAGAAAAAGAAAAGAAAAGCACCAGGAATATTCTCCAAGAGGTTTTGGAAAATTCCGAAGAAAAAAAAGAGCAGTCGCAGTCGCAGTAGCACGAGCAAGCAAACAACAACAACAAGAAACTACAATCCGAATGAATATTCATCATATATTGTTGGACCTAAAGCCACCGATTATGCCTCGATTAACAATGAGGTAAATGAGTACGAGAAAGCATTGGCAGGGAATCCGTCGAAACAAGTATTGTCGGTCTTACCTCCATTTGGCCGCATTTATTTTCAATATACTGGCGAAACATGTACTGGTCCAAATGGACGTAAATATCCACAACATACAGTGGTTGATGCTCATCGCTCAAAAATGAGCATATTTGACTCAGCAAGTCGTGATTTCAATAATGCACAAACTATTAATATGCCGAGTAGAAAGGTGATTAGTGCCGATAGATGTGTCCCTGTGACAATTAAAACAATCGATACTGATGGTAAAGCTGGCAAAGACACAAAATATGTTGCTGTTTACGAAGCCGAAAATATATCACCAGATATTAAAGAAACGATGAAGAACTTGAATGAATCGAGCGAAGTTGATTTGGATGCCGGTCAACAATTATTTGTTGGTTCGGTAACAGTATTGGGCCTCTATATGTTATTTCGAATGCTTTACAAGAAGCAATAAATGATATCATTTGATTAAATGATATCAAAGAGTGTATATGAGAATCGTTTATATCTTGAAACGAATAAACAACTGGTGCGCAACCAATGCGCCAAACATTTGAGCAGTAACATATGGGAACAACTCGGTGACCGGTAAACTGCCAGCAGATGTCATTGCTAAAGAAACGGCGGGGTTAAAATGTCCACCCGAAGTCTTTTGCGCCAACAAAATAGCTAAAGCTAGCGCAGCACCTATAGCAAGAGGATTGCCAATAGCCAAAATGACATAAACAAAGAAAATTGTGCCAATGAATTCAACTAAATAATTGTACATTATATTCTATGCTTATACATTCTTCTTTGCGGCAACATAGGACGCGTTGTTGTATCCGCCAAAAGAGAGGTCATTGTAATTGCGAATTGTGGCAATTTGGCGCTTGAACTTGATGTAATCGGAGCTGTCGGAGACAAACTTGGGATTACAAGAGGCGCCAATAACGCCACTATTATCGGGATTTGGGCGAATACTGCCAATCAATCTCCCATATCCAGGGCGCGAAGCAGACTGAGGATTTGGGCCATCGGTTACATAGTTCTTTCGAGCAAGGAAATCACCGAGATTATTTGCCGCGCGAAAAGGGGTTAGTACTCGTTTTTTTGCGTTGACCGTGTCCGCAGTGTTAATATTAGTCCACGAACGAGTAATGACTCTTCGCATATTAATCACCTCTGTTGGTTTATAGTTTGTAATTGTTTGTTTCGGGGAATATCCATTGAATGGTCCACCCAATAAATTAAATCTTACTTGGGACATTGAAATATATATTTATATACGAGAAAAGTCTGGTTGTAAAAAGTCTGCTCATACTTATATAATGGCAGAAACGCCCGACTCTGTGTCTTCTACACTCACTCCCGATTTTGCTGATATGCTAGATGAAGACCGCAATTTAGATGCGTATTTAGAAAATATTGACCCCGACCCCGCCGACTTTATACCCATGTATAATGCGGAATGTATACAGAAAACCGGAAATTTTGCCTCATCCGACCCGCGATATAGTTTTGAATCGGGACCTGAACACCGTCAATTGACACGCGAAATCCTGGCATCCATTTCACCTAAATGTTTGCGAATGATAGAGGAAATTGAAAAGCAGGATGAAGATGATTTGCGCATTTATGGTCGGCGGTTCAAGCATTTTGTTTACTCGGGTGTCAAAAGTACAACCAAATTATTGGCAACGGCGCTTATGGATATACTGGGTATCCGGCTAGGATACGACTCTGCGTATTTGGCACCGGCGGATGAAAAAGACAAGAAATGTGGCAAAATACAATTGCGCGAAGTGGATGACCTCTATCAAACCCGATACAACAACTTGTATTTGTTGAACTCGGTCGATGTGTTTGGACAGCCTCTCGGGGTTGCCATGCGGAAAGAATTATTGACACGGTTCAATATGCGTCCGGAAAATTCACATGGTGAGCTGGTGCGATTCATCGTGATGGATAGCGGATTCAAAGAGGGGATTGATTTGTTCGATATCAAATATGTTCATATTTTTGAACCACAAATGACGATGGCGGACCAAAAACAGGTGATTGGTAGAGGGACGCGAACATGTGGTCAAAAAGGGCTGGATTTTCATCCAACACGAGGATGGCCTCTCTTTGTCAACATCTATGATAGTGAAATCCCGGAAGAAGTTCGATTCGGATTCGACAATGCCGCGACGGTTTACGATTTGTATATGAAGGCGCTTGGATTGGATGTGCGATTGCTTAATTTGACGGCAGATATGGAGAGGATGTATATTGAAGGGGCGATTGACAATGAATTGAATGAGGCGGTTCATTCTTTTGAATTGCCGATTACCGAAGGTGAAGGCATCGCCGGAGGAGGTGAAGGCATCGCCGGAGGAGGTGGAGGTGCTGCCGGAGGCAATAAATACGATGCTGAATTCCAGCATATTTTGAAACAAATGCCGCTAGACCGATTAGTGGATGTTTTGGTAAATGAAGAGAACCAAATCCGACTTCCGGTAACTCATGATGAAATGCGGCAATATGTTCGCGACAACTATATGGCGGATTATAAATGGCCGGAAGTTGTTATGGAGAATAAATGTATGGGCGGATCAGCAAAGGCCGGTGGCTCTCCAACACTCCAATTCACCCCCACCCAAGACTTTATTCGCATGTTCATGACCCCGCAGCTCGACCATAAGGGTCTTATGCTCATCCATTCCACCGGTTCCGGAAAAACCTGTACTGCTATTGCCACCGCAACAAGTTCATTCGAAGAACAAGGCTACACGATTCTCTGGGTTACACGCACAACACTGAAATCCGACATATGGAAAAACATGTTCGACCAAGTGTGTAGTGAATCGATTCGCACAATGATTCGTCTGGGTGCCGCCGTTCCGGCTGACCAAAAAGGCAGGATGAAACTTCTTTCTAAAGCCTGGTCAATTCGTCCAATGTCATACAAACAATTCTCGAATATGGTTTCCGGAAAAAACAGCATTTACAAGGACCTTGTGAAACGCAATGGTGCCGCGGACCCGCTTCGCAAAACACTGGTTATCATTGACGAAGCCCATAAATTATACGGCGACGGGGGATTGTCGCCACTGGAAAAACCCGATATGACGGCGTTCTATGACTCGGTTATGCGGTCATACGAAGTGTCAGGTGCGGATTCGGTGCGATTGCTTATTATGACGGCGACCCCAATCACCACATCACCGATGGAGTTTGTGAAATTGCTAAACTTGTGTCGCGAACGTCAAGACCGAATAGAGGACGCTTTTGAAACATTTGCACAATTATATTTGGATGATGCGGGGATGTTTTCCGCCCAGGGTCGCGACCGATTCTTGAATGAAATGGTGGGCTATGTGAGCTATTTGAATCGCGAAAAGGATGTGTGTATATTCGCACAACCGATTATAAAACATGTGGTAACGCCGATTTTACAGAGCCCAATGTATCGGGCATTTGACCCGCGACTTACTCGGGTTTTGATGAAAACCGATGCTGCGTTACTGAAAGCGGAACTTGATGCCGCAATTGAGGCAAGAGAGGCGTTGTACGAGAATATCAAAGCGGAATCATTCGGTACAATTAAACTGGTATGTAATCAATTTGCGGAAAAACGGGTCGAAACCGCCTGCCTAAGGTATGCCAATGCCGCAATTCGCAGCATCATGGGATTTCTCAATGAAAAACGCGCTAAATCAAAAGATGTGGTGAAAGGAGTTCGCGAGAAAATCACGGAGTTTAATCGGATGCGCCGCGAAGTATTGCGCAATATGTATATTCAGATACGGCAGCATAAGGGGGCTTTAGAACCAGATGCTCAGAACGGCGGACATACTCCCAATGGTGGACGAACTCCTAACCCGTTGCCAGATTTTGGCGACGATTTCCACAAATATGAACAATCCTCGTTCAATGCTATCAAAACCAAGTGTAAAGACCCTGCAAAACGAGCCGTGTTTAACAATTACCCCGAAGTTGTACGATTGCGTGAGGAAACTGATGTAATGACATTAGAGCTAAATGCGAGAGATGCCGGTATTAAAACAATGCGGACAAATCTGCGAAAAGGTGAACAAGAGGTTCGCAAGACGATGAAGACGGAAAAGGATAGCGTGAGAAAAGCATTATTTAAAGAGATGTTGGAACAGAGGGTTGGCGAAAACAAGCTGAAAATGAATGAGGCAAAGTTGGAAACGGCGGAAGTCCGAGGTGTTATTCAAGACCGCATTGCGCGAAATGAACGACATACCCGGAAACTCAAGTATGCGCTTGAACGGGCATACAAGAAGTCGTTGAAAAACCGGGCTTCAAATAATGATTCGGATGTTGAATCGCTAAGTGATTTGTCGACAGAACTTGAAAAAAGTATACTGATTTTCAACAATGCTACTGAAATAGAGGATGCCGAACTCCGTGAGTTTGTTCAAAACCGCGCTGAACAGTTTGCGGACGATTTGCGAGAGTATCAACGCAGGTTGAGTGAAGAACAGGCGGCGAAAGAACAGGCGGCGATTGATAAAGAAATGAAACGGGTTTATCGAGATATTGAGAAGGCGTATGCCAAAGAGGCTAAAGCTGAAGCCAAAACTCAAAAAGCAGTGGCCAAAGCTGTGGCTAAAGCCGCACGTAAAACGCAAAAGAATGTGAAGAAATAATATTTATTAGAGCTGAAAAATTGCGTACCATAAAAACGGCACGTTTTTATGGTAGGGGGTTTTTTTGTATGCCCCCTCCCCAAAGGGGAGGGGGGCATCTGAAAAATTGCTGAACGACAAAATATTTATATTTTGGAGGTCAGGGGTTATTTGGATATAAACCAGAATGGTTTATATCTGAAAAATTGAAACTTTTTTATTGACTGAATGGATTTTATAAAAACAATCAAGTAATTAACGAACTAAAGAACAACTCAACTAACTAACGAACACACAAAATGTCATCAGCATCAGCAGCAGCCTCTACCCAACTCGGTTCTTTCAACGAACGCGGAATTATTAAAAACTTTGAACGAAAAGGATTTACCCCTGGAAAATGTCTATGTGAACTCGTTGCCAATTCTCTAGATGCGATGTTCTATGCGGTTGACAGAGATAACAGACCATTGCCGCGTGTACAGAACCCCAAGATTGAGTTTCGCGTCACCGCTGAATACATCGACATCATTGATAATGGCTATGGAATGACACTTGAACGAGTCCGAAACATGCTTGATTTGAATCGTGAAAATCACGGCAACCATAAAGCCCTTGGTGTTTCCGGTTTTGGATTCAAACCAGCAACGATGATTCTCTCGGAGAAAAGCGAAATCTATGTTTACACGAAGGTTTTAGATGGGGAGTCATTGCGCGTAACAATTCCTTGGGACCAAATATACGCTTCTGGAAAATACATAGGCATGTCGTATTGTGAACCGGCTCCGTTTCCAGAGGAATACATAGCGATGGAAATGGGAACCATTCTCCGATTTCCATATTTGCCATCTCTTGAAAATATTATTCATGCCAATTTTATGGACAAATCTGTTGCTGTGTTAGATAGAATGGCCGTAATATTTGGTCATTTTCAAGTTGAAATAAGTTATAAAAACGCTATTAAAAATCCACATAAAAATCATGTTTTAAACATGTATGATTATTTTGGAGGCAATTCACTAGACTACTATACTGGACAGATTTACGAGGACATAATCCACCAATATAAAAATAATAATGGTGAATATTTATTCTTGTGGGAAAATAGTGTGGATGACAAAACATATTATATTCCTAAGTCAGGTAAAGGGTTTAGTAAAGATGCTAAACCATATACATCCAATATGGCAGGATGGGACCATTATATTGGTGAATATTTGGTTCAAACAGGTATGCGTGTGAAGCCCGAGTATTTTGATATTCATAACCCACGTATGCCAAGCCAACAGGCGCGTTTCATGTCTGAATATGATAAACGGCTCATTGGTGATATTGATGTTGATGACAGCGGAAACAACAACAATAAGAAAAATAAAAAAAATACAGCAAAAGGTGACCAGTTTGATTTTATGGCAAAATGTAAATTTGCTCGTACTAATCAATTGATTGGATGTTTTGAATGGGCAAACTCCAAAACAGCATCCGCACGCAGTGGTGTTCGAGGTACGCATGACGGGTTTCACACGAATTGCTATTTGAGCTATAACCCAAATAGTTCATCCGATAATATTCAAGATATAACAATGGGTATCCAAGAGAATAAGAATCAGTATACAGGAGAGGCAATTCCTTTGAATATGAAGAGACTTGTTGAAACAATTCGCAACAAAACTGCTGACATTATTTGGGAATATTTTGAGGAATTGGTTGGCGATGATAAGCCCGAGCCTGATAGTTCGCTGAATGATTTATATGGAGATGTTGATGATGATGCGTCATCTGATGTGGCTTCGACAGATGAAGTAGATTCGGATGTTGGGATAATATCATCTAGTACGGCATCTGATGATGACAATAGTGTATCAAGCGAAGCACCTTCTTCAAGCGCAAGCGAAGCAAGTGTCGTGCCTTCAAATGTCGTACCTTCAAGTGTCGTGCCTTCAAATGTCGTGCCTTCAAATGTCGTACCTTCAAGTGTCGTGCCTTCAAATGTCGTACCTTCTAGTGTCGTGCCTTCAAATGTCGTACCTTCTTCAAGTACAGCAACAACACCTTCAGATGACAATACTGCTTCGAGCAAAAGCGCAGCAAGCACAGCAGTAAGTGCTAGCGCAACACCTTCTTCGAGCGAAAGCGCAGCAGCAAGTGTCGTTCCTTCAAGCACATCAGATGACGACATTGACGAAATTATGTTCATAAATGTATCAGTCATTGACCATACTCGTATATTGATTCCACGAGATACTGGTGTCAAGATATTGCGCAAATTGATGCCATATGCCGAAGAGGTTTCAGAAACCATTGTTGAAATACTTTGTAAAATCAACGGCAAAGAAGGCGACAAAATCATGAAGGAAACATTTGAGTTTATGCGAAGGAATGCGCCTCAAATGTTGAGATTAATGCTACAGCATTTGTATGAGAATATGTATTCGGCAAACGAGAATGTCAAGTGCGGGACAACATTGTCTGTATTATACAATAGATACATTATGAAAAAATAAAAAATACAATATACGCATATAAATAATAAAAAACAATAAAAAATAAAAAAATAATATGATATACACATATAAATAATAAAAAAACAACAAAAAACGTGTCCATCTAAGGACATGTTTTTTACGTATTATATGGCAGATTTACATCATATGGCAGATTTACATCATATGGCAGATTTACATCATCCCATGTATTGCCACATACACTCCAACCAAGTCTTGGCAAGCAACTTTGACATCTTCCATAATATTTGACATACTAACATTCTCTTTGTATGCCACCTGAATAACACTATAATCATCATGTGGATGGTGTTTTCTAAATGCGCAAAACGAGAGGCGCTTGTCTTTTTCAAAATACCGGTTATACATATAGTATTCAATCGCCTTTCCCAGCGTATAATCCTCGTGGACTAACACAATATCAAAGCAATTGTCCATTGTTGTCTCGCTATGTTCAATAATCAACGTATTGCGGTCTACTTTCGCAATTGTATCCAACAACTTGTGCTCCATGACTTTACACGCCTTTTTCACAATATCAATATTTGAAAACACACCCACCGAGGCAACTACAAAATCAAAACTGTTTTCCACATAATATCGCTGGGCATCCACCGCGTAGAAGTCCTTCTTGGCATATTCGATTTCACCCTGTGTGGCACCTTCACTCGCTTTTTTATTGGCAATTTTTTCCCAAGCAGCCGCGGCTTTTGTGGCATCCGGTGCGAAAGCGTATGCGCATTTTGAAACCACATTGAACATACTGCTGACTTCGGCATTCGCAACGGCAAACTCGCATGTCAATTTGATTTGTTCACCTGGCGTCGCCCCAATCTGAGGTCTGAGACGTACAAAGTCGATGTATGCGCCAGTGAGTGAATCCGGGGGGAATATTTCGGCGACCTTGTTTCGTGGCATGGGTTCGTGGGTTTGTTTGTCTTTGATAGCAAAATGCTCCGTTGTCACATAAATGATATGGTCGGTATTGTTGAGCACATCGACTTCTAAATAATATTTTCCGGGTAATTCAGTGATGTCTGTGCTGTGAATGGGGATACAACTAAGGCGTTGTTTTACAATTTCGTTGTGAAGACGGCCAGTGTTTACCTCGATTTTACATTGATTTACTTCGCTGGTTTCAGTTCTGAAAACGACTGTGTCAATATTGTTTAACATGATTCGGCGAATGGCATTGGCCAAGCTGAGATTCACGCCAGACAGCGTAAATCGCATAATTCCGTGTTCTTCAGATACGTTGTTAATTTTAGGATTCATTGTTGTATATATTTATTTAATATTCTTTAATCTCTTTATTTCAATTTTCTGAATGATTATGTCGATTACACCGATGTTCTTGTAGACCCGTGGTCTTGTAATCTTATGGTCGATTAGACCCGTGGTCTTGTAATCTTATGGTCGATTAGACCCGTGGTCTTGTAATCTTATGGTCGATTAGACCCGTGGTCTTGTAATCTTGTCCACAGATGTTTCGGCATATCATCCACCACCGATTTCCAGTTCCCATGTTTCTTCACAGCATCTGGGCATCCACGTTTCCTGAATACTCGCCCACAACTTGATCCCATGATTCCTTCAAATGACATTGTCATTGCCATCTTGGTATTCACCACTTTTCCATCAGTCGCCCCCGATGGCGAAAAATCAGCACCTTCTTGATTCTCATTATGTTTACATATTGTGTGCGATCCCATATTTTCGCAACTTTGGGCAACATCATAATGGTCCGATATAATTCGTTTGGCATCGACAATCGTTAGCCCCTTCTTCTTCAACAAATATTCGAGTCGCAGATTACGAGCACCGGTTCGCGATTCGGGGTTTTCAAATCCAGTATCGGTTGTCTCAAGTGCCCTTAATTCCGGCGAAAACGCACTGTTCATCCCGTAAAAAACACCATCTGTTGTTCTCTTGATATCGTGAATGTTTAGCCCCTGTTCGAAACGCATAATCTCGCCTGACCGCGTATCTCCGAATAACCACGAGCAAGCATAATCCCCCGCGTTTCTATCCATCATCATCGCAACATAATCATCAAGTGAACGCCCCTGTTCCATCGCCTTGCGAATACGTAAAAAATAGGGGACGCCCACGGTGAAATCCGGGACATAGTTTATTTTGGCGATGGTCGTTTCGCATCCGATGATGCCGCATTTAGTGATAAACCAGTCGGTGGAACTATTCACTAGTCCTGGTGCGGTCTGCATCATGAAAGCGGAGTCGCCATTTTCCGGATATACGTACATTGCGACATTGGATATGAACCCCGACGCAAAATTACAGTGTGTATTGTGTGCCATCAACAATTTGCCATCATGTGTTGCTGAACCCGTTGCGATAAACGCACTACACCGGGACATATTGTTGGGGTCTTTATGCTCATACTTTTCGGCCAATGACAAATAGGAGTTCCAACCGACCAATATATCGTAATTGATGGTTGTTGTCTTGGTTTTGTCCTTGTATCCGGCGCATATACCGCGTAATTCTTGTTCGACAAATGCCCATTCAGGGTTCTTCAAATGATGATGAATAGAGGATTTACAAGTTTCTAAATATTCTTGGAGCGTGGTTTTGTAGTATGTTGACACCAAATATTTCAAAATAGGTCGAACGCGTTTTAACTCCTTATGGAGAAGATAACCGTGTGCGAATCCTCGGTCAAAAGGAGTCCCGTGGACGCTGATAGTTATCCATCCGGCGTTTCGTTTTATGGAACCATTTACGGGTTTATGAACACGTCGTGACGTGTTTCTTTTGGTGTGGCGATTAAGCTTCTGCGACAGATTAAGCTTCTGCGTCAGTTTAAGCTTTTGCGACCGATTAAGCTTCTGCGTCAGTTTAAGCTTCTGCGACCGTTTAAGCCGTCGTGACATAAATATAATATAAATTGAGTTATATTTATGCTATGAATAACATTGCGATTAGTACAAACATGATAATAATCGGCAATAAAACGAGGAACCACGATAAACTGGGTACACCCGCTTTACAAATTAAACTGAGAATCCATGTCCACAGAAGAATGTATCCGAGTTTAATCAAGAAAATGAGCGTGGTATTTGAAACACCGCAACTATAATCGCCTAAACAATATACATTGGTGTTTCCGTAATTTTGTATTGCCATAATTACTAGGGCAATGATTGAAATCACAAAATAAAGATACGCAGGAGTACATAATTCTTTCAATGAGAATGCCATTATATTTTCACCCGAGAAAACATCTATGCCATCGCAACTGGTTGGGTAGCGGTAGAAGGAAACATATTTGTCATGTTTGTAAACTTGGACGTCATTTGCGCCGCAACATTATTAAATGCCGAATACCCCATATTTGATCCACCACGTTTGTAATATTTGCGCGAATGACGTTTGCCGCCGATTTTCATTGCGGGCGATTGACTCGTCGTCATCATTCGTTGTGGGTCTTGTACCAAATTATTGTAATTGTACATTTTATGCATATCACCGCCACGCTGCGTCCGAATGTTTTTCTTGCTTTTTCTCTGTTTTTTTGCCGCGCATCCGCGCTGTGTTTGTTTCTTCGGCATTATATATTGTTCCGCCGAAAAAAACAGACGTAGCTCATGGTCCATATATTTATTCAATATCCACATGGGTCAGGAAATGGCGGCGGCAACACGGGTCTACTAATTTCAAATCATCTAAAACCTCTCCCTCGGCGGTTTTTTGTGTGTTCTCTTTCGTCAAGTAAATGGTTTTCTGAACAAACCCGGAATCTTCGCCGGATTCCATCTTCTCGAGCTTCTTCTTTCGCACTTGTTCTAAGAAGAATCGGTATTTATTTGCGATGACTTTGCCGCAGGTTACGCATTTAACAGGAATAATCATTGTTCAGATATAGAGTATTGTAATATATTTGTATCTATATTCTTTGTGTTCAATTTTTTGAGCACTTGGCAAGAGTATCGATAACTAGTTTACAAGGATATGCGCCGTTTTTGGCAAGAATATCCACCACGGCATTGTTGTGTGAATGTTTGTCTTGATTCAGTGTGTGTGCCTTGATGTGTTTAACGGAGACATTCTGTTTGTTGGCATCGAATACTTCGCACATTGGTTTCATTATGTCCTGGTTTTTGACGGGTGTTCCGTCGGTCTTCTTCCATCCATTGTTGCGCCAAATGGGGAAGTATCGATAGAGGGAATCAACTATGAACAATGAGTCGGTATATATTGTACACGGGATTCCGCGAAACTTGTCGTTGTAAATTGTGAGAGCAGTATTGACCGCGAGTATTTCGCAGCGGGTGCTGGTTACAGCGGTTATAGCGGATGCGGATGCGGATGCGGATGCTTTTGCCTCTTTACATATTGTAGGGTGTTCTCCGCCCGGGAAATATACCGCATACCCACCATCGCCATTATAACAAGAACCGTCAGTATAAACCTCGATAAACTTAACAATTGCCGTAGAGGCTGGGCGCGATGTTAATAAGAGTCCTTGGATGTATGAACGTGTGAATAGCATTTTTATTTGTATCATACCATTATTATCACAGGTTTAAATCAATTTTTTACATGAAAAATTGATTTGTAATTGTAAAAGTACACGGGTTGGTATTACAATGGCACAAGAACTTGAACAAGCAAAACAAATATACGACAAGCTCGTACCCGATATTCAGCAGATGCTGGAAAAGGAATACATTGAACCTCAGTTGAGAGGCGACGATTTGATAAAAGAGTTTGATGAAGCATTTATGTCGGGAAGGTGCGCGTCATTAGAGTGGCAAGTTATCCACGATATACTTGGTCGTGTAATAGGCCACTCAGGGGCACTTGCTCAGGCGTTCGAAAAATATGACGACATTGGGTTCAAGGGAAGTTATACGCAGCATTTTGTCAAAAATATAAACACATTTAAACATCCATCATTTGACGGGAAACCTCTCGCGAGTATGGCCGCCGAATTGACAATGCGTCGGTGGCATTAAACTCATATGAAAAGTGTACCGACAGTATTAAGAACGGATGAACAGCGCATCAAACTCGCTAAAACCACATCTATCCATCGCTGGATAAGCATAGCCAAACAAATTGCTACATCTATATTTGAACCCTGCTTCCGCTAAATACTCGGCCAGTTCGGTAAATGACGCTCCGCCAATGTAGGTGCTATCAATAGAGCACTCGGTCAACACGTATTTGGCCGTTTCCAATTTTTTTCCGAGACTCTTTAGTGCGTTCAATTCGTATCCTTGTAGGTCGACGCATAGCAAGTCAACGGTGTCGATACCGTATTCTTCCATAAAGGTATCTAGACGTGTTCCATCTACGCTGATTTCCATCTGGGGATTTGGATGTTTGTAGTCGGGGTCGCGTGGGTCTCTTCGTGAAAAGTCTATTTTGAACATAGAGGATGCGCCCATGTTGTCGTATTTTGCCAGGTCAAATGGGTAAAATGCGATGGGGCCGTTTTCAAGTGAAACCGCTTTTTTCACAAGATGTATTTTGTCATTCTGGAATGATGCGATAATAGTATCACATACTTCCAGGCAGTCGGGATTACACTCAAACGCGTATACGGAGCATCCATAATAGTCTTGTAATTTATGTGCGTCAAGTAAATCGCGCGAGCCCAATTCGAAAATGGTTTTTACTGCGGTCTTGTCAATATTTTCTAGGAAAATTGGTTCCAGGTAACTCATTATATATTATGGGCGTTTGTGTTTATATGAATGTTTGTCTAATAAAAATAGAAAATAATATAAACCCTCTATTCTGTATAGTATATGAAACATAACACAATCATTATTGGCGCTGGTATATCTGGACTTACTATCGCCGCGGGTTTAGAAACAACGGATTTTTTGATATTAGAAGCGCGTGGGCGTATTGGTGGGCGTGTATTGACAAATCAAGACACGCACCTTGATATGGGTGCCGCGTGGATTCACGGGTCGATTGATAACCCGCTGAACCAATTTTTGGATTATGGGCGTGATATGATTCCGATGGCATCGTCGAATCCCTGGATTTATTCCGAGATGGCTTCGATTTGCCATTTAATAGCAGGCATATCCGATGAGAACACGTTGAGCGAAGATGTGCGTCAGCAAATGGCGACGAAATGGCATGGTGTCGTAAAACAAATTGCGGCGATTCCTGGCAAAACGATCGCTGAGGCTTGTGCTGAGGTATGTGCCAATCTATGTGACGACTGCGATATAAAACCATTCCTCTATATGATGGAGGTCTGGTGTGGCGGAAGTGTGGCAAATATTCCGACATCGTATTTGTGTGGTAGTCCGGGCGATTATCCAGGTTCACATTGTTTGTTCAAAAATGGTGCCATGACCTTGGTTGACGCCATTGTCGCTAATTCAAAACACGATATTGCGGGACGTGTTCTGGTGAATAAGGTTGTCACCGATGTTATATATGATAGTTGCGGGGTGAATATTATTGTGGCAGATGGATCGCAATATTTTTGCGAGAAGTTGTGTATTACGATTCCGCCGGGGCCTCTCTTGGATATCCGGTTTTTGCCTCCATTATCCGCAGAACGCAGAGTTGCGCTATCGCAAATTAAGATGGGGTCGTACAAGAAAATCCAGTTAGTATTTGAACGTGAAGATGTGTTTTGGACAGATATGCCGATGTTGCTAACTTGCGAACACGACAATTATACGATGTGGAATAATTATATGTGTTCTAAAAACAAACCGGTAATCGAGGCGGTTTGTCCGGCGGATATTGGATGGGCGATGTCTAATCAAAGTGATGAAGAGATTATGGACCAAATAATGACCAATTTGAGAACGTTCTATCCTCGGGCACCAGACCCTGTCGCTTGACACATAACGAGGTGGGAGGAGGATGTCTTCAGCCAAGGTGCGTATTCGTATTGGTGCGAAGATAGTGTGGCGGTTTCGGCGAATATTTGTGGGCGAATATTTTTTGCGGGAGAACACACGGACCCGGTATATTATGGGTCTTTACATGCGGCATACAATAGTGGTTGCCGCGTTTTGAATGAGATAATTACATAATTACATATTTTTTATGGAATATGTAATTTGGTGCGGTTGTTATTAACGTCTTGACCTTTTGGACTTTTTGGAAGTATGAGATTTCTTGGATTTGCGTTGTTTCTTTGAATTGTGGGATTTTCGTGATTTTTTACCTCCTGATATCGTACAATTCTGTCCAAAGCCCTTAAACTTATCTCTTTCATTAATTTTGGCTAGATATTCTGGGCTATAAGATTCTAGCTCACTTGAAGTAGGAGTAATGGGTCTTGTGTTTTCTTCTGTGTATTTAGTTTTTTTAGCAAGTTTTGTATGTAAGTTTTGGTGTTTTGTTTTGTCCGCAGCAATTGTTTCTTCTCTCTTGTATGGGTTTCCATCTTTATCTGTTCCTCTAACTCCTGTATGTGACATATACCATACCCCCACATTTTATTCCAACAAAAATCTTCTAAATCCGTTCTAATTCTATTTACAATTGCCATAACACTTGCCCTGATAATAATAAAAATCCCGGTTCATCAAACTGTAGTCCGTATAACTTGCCGGATTCTTCGGTCCATTTTCATTTCCCGCCACGCATTTCTGACCCCCCAACAAAACGCAGCAACTGGTAGACGCACACGCATTCAAATCTTGCGCCGCGCATTTCTCATCTAATGCCGCCGTATTTGTCGCATATTGTGAGCAAAATCCACCCAACTGACTCGCCGTATTTACCACGGGTGCCAGCTGGGATTCGCGCGTCGTCCTGCTCAAATACACACTGTCTTCATAGTTGGGCACATAATTGGACGCACCAAACTTGTATGCGCCCGGAATATAATAGAGGATGGGGGATTTATTCATTTCGGTACTCACTTCAAGTAATTTACCTTCCTCGTCGAACATCCAGTATTTGCCGATATTGGCATCATCTGTTTTACCATAACTGATGTCTCTGTATTCTTTTTCTGTGTTTTTGGCATCATATGTAAACTTGGGGTCGTATTTTTCAGTTGTGAAGTTGGGGTTGTATTTGAGAGGTGTATAAGTGTTAAGGCTCGGTAGCTTCATGTACTCAGTTTGTACCGGGTCATTGCTACTAATATCGTATCCATTTGGAATAAGTTTCTTGTAGAATAAGCCGCCGGAATTAATGATGAAATAACCGTCCTCAAAGGTAATTGCGTCGGCACTAATTGCGCTAAGTCCGTTGATATTGCTAATTTCTGACTCTGGAATCTCAGGTGCTTGGTAAACTAGTTTTGTATAGTTTTTGGAACCTGCGTTTGCTCCAGGGTTTACATTTTCCACCAATAAATCTTTGCGGTCCACAACATATCCATTGGGCACATTTTTCATATAATATTTGGCAGTACTTCCACTATCAATGACTTTAATCTTGTAAAACCCCGATGCGGGTGGCTTTTTGTCAAGCCCATAATCCGCACCAGAACCAGTATATAATGCTCCTGGAATCTGGAGGAATGGTGGTGCTATCAACTCGGCATCATTCAGACCAGGTGTAGATGTTGCGATGGTAGACTCAGAAACAGGAACAAGCTTGGTTGAGTCCGTGGGGTCGAGTCTGTATCCATATGGCACAGATTTGCGTTTCCACTGTGGTTTATGTATTGTTCCTACATTGAAGGCGTAGAATCCAGAGCCTGGGTTCATGGGCGATAATGGACTATTTACATAATCAATACTGCCATTATTTTTCCCTTCGCCATATTCGGCACTAGGTATATCTAATATTTCATTACCAAATCCTTCGTTTGTTTTTTTTTTACTGAATAACAAAACCACCGTGATGGTTGCTAAAATTAGAATAAGCAAGAAAATCATGTGTAATCGTGTTCCGCTATTCATCGGATTTTCGTTTATATATAGTCATATATTTATGCTCGTAAAATTGAAATCTTTTTACACTCATTAGTCTAAGCACAAAATAACAATCCAATGCTAACAAAATGACCGACGTATATCAGCAACAAATTATCAAGCTCCAACACACAATTCGCGCTCAGGATGTTTTACTGCGCCAGTGTATTACATATATTCATAGTGTAAAGAACCAAGTAAAACAAATGTCTAAACCCGCGATTATTTTTGGAAACTATTTGACAATTGAATTGGGCGCATTTAAAATCGTGGATATGTTTTGCGACTACGATTGCGAAACCATCATCTTGTTAAATAGTGAAACAAACTTAATCGAATTATCTGTTGACCAGTTGGAAAAAATGGAGTATTTGCGTGAAATCCGGTTCCAGTTTGTAAAAACGTATTCACCGGGTATAAACACAACAATAGATTTAGTAAAATCCGGCGAAAAGATGGATTATCGCGAGTTCATCTTGTGGTGTTCACGTCGTTGTATCCGTCTCTCAATGACCGTAGGTGGATGTCCTGTTTCAGTGAACTGGAAATACGTGTTTATCTAATGGGTGTGTTTCTGTAAACTAATGGGTGTGTAAACTAATGGGTGTGTTTCTGTAAACTAATGGGTGTGTTTCTGTAAACTAATGGGTCGCCTAATCCGTATATCTTCGCCAGTATAATTATAAATATGTCGAGTACCAGCGATTCGCACAAACTCCAACAATATGTCCAGCACATCAATTCAGTACCTTCTTTGAACATATATTCCCCCAATTCTGTGAAAATGATGAAAATAATCTATGACCAGGCAGTCGAGGCAAGTAAACAGCCGGTTTCCGCGCAAATAACCGGTGAACGATTCAGCGGCGAATCTTCAACCGGAACACTTTACAGCAGCGTCGACCACACAATCCGCGCCTCTATTCAGGCTTCCAACAAATACTCTATCAATGCGATTCTAACCATTGGCAAACGAACATACAATATGTTTTTTGTTTTTCCATCCCAGAGCACCACGATTTCAAATAGTGTTCGTGGAAAACATTTTGCCGAGGTGCGCGATTTTCTGAAACGCGCCCATATATGGTTGTCAATTGCCTCTCATTATGCGAGTCCTCAATGTTCAAGCGAAGTCGATGTCTATTTGTACATGACGCCGCAAAAAAAGGTTTTGCCAACATCGAGTGCGGATTCTGTTAGTCCGGTTCATATCAATACGGCACTAACCACTTCATGTAGCCAAAAGACGGAAATCGTATTGTATAGAAGAGAGGAAGTGTTCAAGGTATTCATTCACGAATCATTTCATAATTTGGGGCTGGATTTCTCGGGATTTCCTGGGGCAAATGAGATGGCTAAACAAGTGGTCGCCGGTATTTTCCCCATACAATCGGAATTGTGTATTTACGAATCTTATTGCGAAATGTGGGCGGAGCTCGTAAATATTGTGATTGTTGACGTTGTAGCACATCCTCGGCGGCGAGGTTTTGAAACGGCATGGCCCGCCATTATGCTAGGTATCAATGCGGAGAGACGGTTCACCATATTTCAAGTCGCTAAATTGCTTACTCACAATAATATGGGATATGCGGATTTGATGAAACCTGGCAATTCGTATCGCGAGAAAACAGAGGCATTCAGTTATTTTGTATTGAAGTCGATTATGTTGTTTCATTGTGACGATTTTTTGGCGTGGTGTTTTCGGAATAACAATTCGGGGCATGGCGTAAGCTTACAGTTCGACCAAGCAAATGCCCAGAAATACGTTGTTGATTTGATAGTATCACATTACAAATCCCCCAAATATGTAGAGGCACTTAACAAAACACAAGAGCATTTTGTGAAGAACCGAGCGCGGTTGCCGGCATTAATTCGCAATACGATGCGAATGTCGATTATAGAATAGTGCGGACACTTTGGGTCTCCGTATCTGGAAAGGGACCCGGTCTTAGTCCCATCATTTCCACATACTTTTGCCAAGTCGCTGATACGTGATGATTCTCTATACCATTCATAATAATTGTGGCAGAGGGAGCCGCGACACGAAGAGCCGATACAATAACGCGTTCAATGTGTTCACGCTCATCGCAAATAATTGTGTCAAACTTGCGACCCTGGGACAAAAGCTCGTCGATGGATGATATTTCAATATGTTCATTCAATATTTGATGCCTGGTTGCTTGAGTAGCATGCTCCACTATGGTAATTTTGATTTGATTGTTGTTGTTGATTACGATGGCAGATGGGATGGCGGTGTCGCCACAGAAGAAGCAGGCATTTTTACTCGCAATGGCTGCTGATACTAGATTGGTACGCTTGGTTCTGTTGTCGAAATGGTAACCTGGATTGGTGCTTTGTATATGTGCGAGTAAACGAGCTTCGTCAATTAATTGTGGCGGCGATGACTCATCGATTGAAAATACGACAGGTTCTTCCGATGATTCTTCCGATGATTGTTCATATTCGGTTAACGAATGGTCTTCGGTCGACCCTTGGTCTTGGGTGGACACTTGGTCTTGGGTGGACCCTTGGTCTTGTTTAATCGGCCACACATATTTGGCATTGAAATCCGCAAACAAATCCAGCTTGACTTGCGCATGTCCCGGGCATCCGGCAAAATGAACCGCGACAAGTCCCGTTGATTTCTCGGGTGCGGTTCTGCTAAGCACGTGTCTTTTAAAATCCGTCTTATTAACCATATTGTTGGTGATTAAAATCATATTGAAATACGGCTGGTCATAGAATGCCAGTTTGTTCTGATACATGTCAAGATAAAACGCCTGTTTAATCTTCGAAAAAAGCTTCTTTATCTCGGGCAGATTCTTGAATCCCATACAAGATACAGAAAACCCCTCTTGGTCGGGATAATTCGCGTCATTTTTCAGAAAAAGATATCGCCCCCAGTAATTCCCTTCACATAAGATGTTGCCTTCGCCGCTGGCATACACTACGTCATCTACAATAGTATCAAATAGAGGCATCGGGTCGCTCAAAAATATGGTATCAGCATCAATGTAAACGATTTTGTCATAGTTGGCAATTTCAGGGTAATCAAAAATATCCACCTTAGAAATACGAGTGTGGTTCATGGTTTTTACAAAATTCTTCTCGAAAAACTTCACGGGTTTCTCGGGGAGACGTGATTCAATGATTGCGCGATACTCGGTGGTTGTGTATACGAGAAAATCGACGGTGGCCCCTGTTTCAAAATAACTATTCAACATATTGACAACAATATCTATATATTGTTTTTGATGGAAGCACGAAGTGTATAATAAATACGATGACATATATGTAGTTATTATACGTGGGGTTTATGTTGTTTTTGGGGAAAGAAATATTATTGAGGAGTTTTTGTACGTCGCCGAGTTTTTCCAAATGTTTTTGCGATTGTTTTATCACCAGGTGTTGGGTTAGCATTTTTATATTCTCTAATATTATTTTTTATAAGCCATTCGTCATCTAGTATTGGCGCTGGAGTTTTGGAGCGTTCTGCAGCTTCATTTATTTTTATCCATTCTTCCATTGTTGGTGCGCGTGGATATCTTAATTTTGTCGGATTGCTGTTGTATTCGCGGGTTATATTTTCGATTTTTTCCATAAAATTGGCATCAAATGCGGTTATTTTATTTTGGTCGAGTAGCCATTGCTTGAAGTTTGGGTTTTCAATATTGGCATCTTTCACTATTTGTACCCATTCTTTATATGATGGAATAACAATTCGTTTTGAATAATTTTTGAGCTTTGAAATAGTTTCGTCATAATCGGATTTGATAATAAAGGTTCTTTGTTCAGCAAGTCGTCTTTTCACTGCGTTTTCGCGTTCAACTTTTTCCGATTCTGTTAATTCTTTTTGACTTTTTAGAAGAAGAGACCGCTCTGTGATTTTCTTTTTTTCTTCTTCTGTAATACATTTGAGTTCGCTTTCTGATAATTTATATTTTTTATTATTAGGATATGATAATATTCGTAAAAACTCTTGTTTAAGATATGACAGTAAAGATGTGCGAAACTTATTACATAAGCTAGTGAATGCCGTCGTTTTATTTGACGAATATAATTTTGTTAAGTCGCTTTTACCATCAATACCATCTTTAAAATTGCTGTTTATTTTATCTAGTACTGAATCGTATGACGCCATTTCTTCTTCTTTTATCTGCGTGCCATATTCAAAATGATTTAACACTTTAACTGCGGTTTTTATTTCATCCAGTTCTTGTTGAGCAGCCGCTGCTTCTTCTTCCATTAATTGGGAAAGTGTTTTTTTTCTAGCGCCTGTACACGTATTACCTCCTCCATTTTTGCGTTTGTGTGTTGATTGCCGTCTGGGCATTATACTATATATAGCGAAAAAATTGATAATTGATTCAATCTATTTAAAACCAGCCATAGTATACAAACTACCCTATGGGCATAAAATATTTAAATCGCATATTTAATTCGAATTGTAATGATACATCCATATACAAAATCCATTTACAACATTTTGCGGGGAAACGCATTGTGGTCGATGCCAGTATCTTCTTGTATCGGTTTCTCGGTGAAGAAAAACTTATAGAACAAATGTATTTGATGGTCTCGATTTTCCGAAATTATAATATTACCCCAATTTTCGTATTTGATGGCGTTGCGCCTCCCGAAAAAAAAGATATCATCAACGAACGCAAAGAAAATAAGCGCAAGGCAGAAGAACGCTATGTTCAAATGAAAAACGCGGTTGAAAACGGCGGCATGGATTCAGACGAAAAACACGAGGCCGAGATTGAGATGGAACAACTCAAGAAACAATTCATCCATATCAAAGACGCCGACACGTACCGGGTGAAAACACTGCTAAATAATTGCGGTATTAGTTGGGTAGTCGCACAGGGTGAAGCCGACGAGTATTGCGCTCACCTGATGTTAACAGGACAAGTGTACGCATGCTTGAGTGAAGACATGGATTTGTTTGCTTATGGATGTTGTCGGATTTTGCGCCATTTCAGTTTGGTAAAACACAGCGTATTGATGTATGATTTGGTGGAAATACTCAAACAGCTGGGGATGAATATACGCGAGTTTCGGCAAATCCTGGTTTTGTCAGGCACGGATTACAACAAAGACAATTCGGTGTGTATATTTGATTTGTTGAAACGATTCAAAACGTATAAATCCGCGATGATTTTGTCCGAAGTAGATATGACGTTTTATGAATGGTTAGTGCGGAATAGCGATGTAGTGAAGTCGCTGGATATGCTTAAACAGACGTACAATATGTTTATGATGAGTGATGAGCCGCCTGGAGTTCAAACTACGAATCGACCCATCGTGGATGGCATTTTGAAAATTGAGAATGAAGATATTGTCCGCAATTCATTGATTGATATGTTGGGCGAAGAGGGATTCTTATTTGTGTAAGTGTTACGGCAAAACAAAGTAAAACATAATAAACCTTTGTGTATTATGTTTATCATCCGTCGCTCCTCTATTTTTACCGCGTGACTAGGTAAAAAGGTATCGCAAAGTTATTGTGGATGAATTGGCAGTGTCCGCTAAATGCGGATGTTAATGAGATAATTGTTTCAATATTTAACTGGTAATCAATGTGGTTTATTATCATTTTTATTTACTATTATATGTATCCGCAAATACACACCATTTATTACCATGTATATTTTCGCATTTAAATCCGAGTCGCTCATAAAAAGGTTTGCTTGAAGGTGTAAAGTTCAATACAATTTGCGCTTTTTCCAATACATATCCATTGTCAATACCAACAATAAATATAGTTTTCAACTTGGTCATTAGTTCTCGCCCATATCCGCGTTCTTTACTACAAAATGTTAATATTTTAATTTTTTTAATGGACCATGGGATTTCTTCGTCGTCGGCGCCTTCGTCCTCTGAAATATTTTCAAAAAACCGGTCTTCGGATGTATAAAGATCAAAATCAATTGTTGTTGCTGCTTTAATATCACCATCCTTTTCAACATACAGAATAATATTATTGCCAGTTTGCATTTGTAAATTACGAGTTAATCCTTGTTCATCTTTACATATATTATTTAATCGTTCGACATTAAAATCTGGTTTACGTGAAAATCCGTTTCTATGTAAATCATCAATAAACTTTTGTTTTATTTCAGCATCTTCTGGGTATTCAGCTTCATTAATATAATTATCTGGAATATGATAACAATACAAATCTTGTATAAAATTAAACAAAAATGATTTCTTATTTTTCTTTGATTTTGTACGTGGGCTTGTTCTAAAACGCAGGCCTTTTGTTGTGTGTCGCGTATAATTACTTTTTGTTTTATTGGGATTCTTATATTTGGATTTTCCCATGTGTGTATACATTCATATAATAATAATTATTATCAATTCCGACAATAATTATTCAAAACACATATAAACCCAATGCCTCTATTATTCTAGATGTCAAAAGCAAAAAAGAACCCGATGGCCGCACTCGTTGCGTCTATTCGGTCATCCACTGACCCAATCCCAACACAAAACATCTATGAAAAATATTTGGAACACACGCGCAATTACAAGGCACAATATGGCCCACGCACGATTGTGCTGATGATGGTGGGGTCATTTTTCGAAGTCTATGGTCTGAAAGATGGGTCTACTATGGGAAGTGATATCGTGGAGTTTGCCAAGATTTGTCAGATGAATATCAGCGAGAAAAAGAAGGTGAGTGTGGACGGGAAAACCGTGTTGATGGCCGGATTCCCTGAATATACGCTCGACCGATATTTGAACAAACTCAGTGATTCTGGCTATACGAGTGTAGTATTTGTCCAGGATGAGGAAAATAGCGTCCACGGCGACAAAAAGAAACACCGACTTCACTCAATACACTCGGCTGGGACTTATATCCCCTATGAAACTGAGCAACCCAAGCTTTCCAATAATATTATGTGTGTTTGGCTAAAAACTTTCAATTCGGTGTACAAGAAACGCCCGCAAATTGTTTACGGAATCGCCATCATCAATATTTTCACGGGCAAATCGGCGATTTTTGAACACACGACCACATTTGAGAACGCGCCATCTACATTTGATGAATTGGAACGCAATGTTAGCATTTATGCGCCATGTGAGGTGATTTTTCTGTACGATTTTGAGTCATTTATTGCGGGGACCCAAGGTGCTAAGACCCAAGGTACTAAGACTCAAGATCTTATTTATTCCATCGCCGCCTCTATTAAATCTTTTTGCGGACTTCAGTGCGAATCCGTCCACGATGTATACGTCGGTGATAATGAAAAAGCGCAGCGATGTCAGCGACAACAATATGCGGTCCAAGTACTTGATACATTTTTCGGGTCAGATAGCTACAACACATGCGAAGAGTTTTCCACATACCAGATTGCTACCCAGGCCCTCTGTTATTTGCTCAATTTTGTCCAGGAACACAACCCCGACCTCGTGAAGAAGATTGCGGTGCCGTCGTTTTCCAATACGGGTACGAACGCAGTACTCGCGAATCATACCCTAAAACAACTGAATATTATTGAGGACAATTCGGCTGATAGTGTTCGCAGTGGACGCCTCTCTTCTGTCCTCAACTTTTTGAATCGCGCAGTGACGTCCATTGGCAAACGACGTATCAAGGAGATTCTTACATGTCCTGTGTTTGATGAGACGTGGCTCAATGCCGAATATGCCATCACGGCATATATGCTGGAACCGGACAACTATCATTATATTGAGCTATTCCGGAATCAATTGGCCAATGTGATGGACCTGGAACGCGCGATGCGGCAAATCATGGTGCGGCGTATTGCGCCGGCGACTATTTGGCGCATCCACGAATCGGCAGTCGTCATTCAGCAAATCCATATTTGTCTGGCGGAACAACCGCGACTCTTGGAATATTTAGCGCATTCTGCTGAAATCGAAGCTTGTTGTCGCGTCGTTGCTGATAATATTGGTCGTGTCTTGAACCTCGATTTCTGTAAAAACATCAACGGGGCATCATTCAGCGAACACATTGTGAGGCCGGGAATCAGCGCTGAACTGGACACAATGATGGCTGAATATGTAACCGCTACAGAGACACTGGATGCTGTTCAGCGGTTCTTCAATATGATTATGCAGTCCTCGGCGACGGGTCAAGATGGGACCGAATATGTGAAAGTGAACACGACGGAGAAGTCGGGATCGTCTATCCAAATAACCAAGACTCGCGGCAAACTGTTGAAACAATTGCTGGACCGCGGAGATTACAAATCCGCACCATGTTTTCGCGGAATCTTGACCATGTCGGGGCCTGGGCATGTGGTATTCAGCGGAACCGAGATAAAGTTTGTTGACTTGAAGTTCAAGACTGCCACCACGGCAAATGACGAAATCGTGTTTGACCAACTCACGCGGATAACTGGGCAAATCTTACGGTTGGAGAATGCTATTCAAGAAAAGACCGCCGCCATTTATGCGGAGTTTGTTGTGAATATACTTGAACCCATTTGTTGCGAACCCTTGGAAAAGATGGCGGAATATGTGATGATGGCGGATGTCCTTCAATGTAGGGCCGTTGTTGCTCGAGAGAACCGGTATTGTAGACCAGTCATAGAATTGACAGTTGGATCCAACGATT
>Ga0192647_100079_pt1 | contig 58226 bp, 110 predicted proteins | sample LauGreFa1BDMLBSN_2_FD_133046 | JGI IMG/M metagenome (GOLD analysis project Ga0192647, IMG submission 133046) | Freshwater lake microbial communities from Lake Michigan, USA - Fa13.BD.MLB.SN - reassembly | ecosystem: Environmental > Aquatic > Freshwater > Lake | place: Lake Michigan, USA... | reverse complement strand
GGCAGGCAGGGCAGGCAGGGCAGGCAGGGCAGGCAGGGCAGGCAGGGCAGGCAGGGCAGGCAGGGCAGGCAGGTAGGCGGCGGCCAGTGTCGGTCGGTCGGTCGGGGCCTGCCTGTATGGGCAGGCAGGGCTGTCAGGCAGGGCTGTCAGGCAGGCAGGCAGGAAGGCAGGTGCACAGGCATGGCCATGGTGGGCTATGGCCATGGTAGGGCAAGGCCATGGTAGGGCAAGGCCATGGCAGGCAGGCAGGCAGGCAGGCAGGCAGGCGGTCACAGAGGCCTGCCCGCATGATCGAGGCGGCCATTGACCACGGTAGTGGGCGGGCAGGCCAGGCGGCCACGGTCGGGCATGGCCATGGCAGTGGGCGGCCATGGTCGGGCAGGGCAATGGCCAAGGCGGGCCAGGGCCATGGCAGGTAGGCAGGGCCAGGGCCAGGCCAGGGCGTGGAGGCTGTGGAGGCCTGCCCGCATGAACCACAGGCAGGCAACGGCCATGGCCATGGCAGTCGGGCCATGGAGGCCAGGGCCAAGGCCAGGGTGTGGTCCGGGGTGGCCCTGGCATGGTAGGCAGGGTGGCCATGGCAGGATCGTGGTCAGGTGGCCAGAGCGTCGTGGCTCACCGCGCCTAGGGTCGTGTGGTCCACCGCGCCTGGGCGCATTCCCCCTGATCAGAAGGAAGTTTGTGAAATAATGAAGAAAGGCTGTACATTCTGACATCGTTGATGTTATAATGAATCTGTCAGCCACGGTGGCTGGCAAGGACGAAAGGACAGAACAATGATCGGACTGGCAGTCAAGGTGGCCAAGAGCAAGACAGCTCGAAAGGTCGCGAAGGCAGCGGCGAAGAAGGCGGCTGAGCACGTCGAGGTCAAGCGGGTCGGGACCGACGTCGAGGTGACGGTTGCTGGTCGCCGGTTTTCGGCCAAGGAAATGATCGAGGCGGCAAAGGATCGTCGCGGTCGGTGACGATGGCGACCAGCGGGTGGCCCTGCTAGGGGCCACCCGCTAAGGGTCAGGCGGTGACGGTCACGTTGGCGTCGTCGTGGAACAGGGCCTCGAGTGTAGCCATGTCGACGAGGCCTGTAGCCTCAAGTCCTTCGGCGGCCTGAAATGCAGTGACCGCAATAACTGTCAGGTCGCCGTACCAGCCGTCCTTGTCGGACGCGGCGTCGTGGTATCCGAGTTCGGCGAGGCGTCGCTGAAGGTGGTGGACGGACAGTGACTTGCGGGCGAACATGTTCTTGACGACGCAGGCTGCCAACGAAACGTTGTCGCGTTCGTTGCCACTGACCACCGCACCTAGTGGCGACGGTGCACGGCCGGCTTTCTTAGCCTTCGACGGCGCGGTAGGCTGTTCCACTGGTGGTGCTGGTTCGACCGCAACTGGAGCTGTCTCAGGTACCACATCTGCAACTGCCTCGGGCTCGTGTTCGGTGTGTTCGGTATTCATTGGGCTATCCTGTTCTGTTGGTTGATTCAACGGGGCGAGAAGATCTTACCACCACCGCGACCATTGCCACCATTGCCACCGCGGAACGGAGGCAACTTGCGTGACCCCATCGACCGCGCAGTGATCTGCCCGCCGACAAATCCCGGCGGTGGTTTGATCAGCAGTGCGGTCAGCGCGTGAACAAGGGCGTCTACACGGTCGGGCGACTTACCCTCGCCCGGGATCCACGAGATCATCTGTGACTCGAGGTCTGGTAGGTAGTTGAGGTGATGGACTCGGTTCTGTTCGTAGGCGAGCGTGATGGGTTCAGCCCGCAAGGCCTTGCCATGCTTCGAGTGAACCTCAAGGACCTTGACCGACGGGTCGATGGCGTTGATCGCGTTGCGCACGAGCGCGCCGCCTTGGTTGACTTCAGCAACGACAGGGCACGAATACTTCCGCGCCATCGACACTACGGCGTTGGCCCAAACTTCAGGCGAACCATGTACGGTCGCGTCCTCGAGAACCCAGGAGTGACGTTTGTATAGGTCGCGGTCGCCTGTCGAAGCGCAGACGACGATACCGCACTCGTCGCGAGGGTTCTCTGCTACTGATGGGTCAACTCCGACGACCCTAAGTGGCGCGCCGTGAGGGAATCCGGTTTCACGGCTTCTGGCGATGAGTTCTTCGTTCCACAGCGCGCCTTCAGCGTCCTCGAGCATCTCACCGTACAATTCCTGCGACGCCAACCGCGTCCCAGCGTACACGCCAGTGATCGCCTCAAGATAGGTCGACGAGAGGTTGCCCGCATTGTCAAGTGTTGAACCGCGTGACACGACGACACGGCCGGTCTTCGCCTCACTGAGCAGCGCGTATAGCATGGGGACCCGCTTGGGTGTCGTGGTCGCGATGATCTGCGGAGCGTTTCCAAGACGGCAGGCAACGCGAAGGTTGTCCCACGACGTCATTCCCGCGGCGTCAGGCGACTGCCTCCACGCCGCAACCTCGTCTGCCCAAGCGTAGTGAAACTGAGGACCGCGTAGACCGTCTGGTTCATCGGCGGTGAAGCACGTTGCCGTATTGCCGTTCGGCCAGGTCAGTCTTCTCTTTGACGGTTCGTAGAGTGGTCGTTCAGACGGCGGCGAAACGCTGATGATGCCTGACTCGCCCTCGACGATGACGTCACGGACGTCCGCGGCTGTACGGGCGACTAGGGCGAACCGCAGTTGCCCCTGTGAAGTGTCCTTCGCCTTCTCGCGAACCCACTCGGCTGCTGATCTAGTCTTTCCCGCACCTCTTCCCGCCATGTATAGCCAGATCGACCAGTCGTTCCCCGGTGGGGGCATCTGCTCTGGTCGTGCCCACGCCTTCCAGTCCCAGACGAGTTGTTCCATGTCGACGTCGCGGAGAACCGCATCACGTTCAACCTCCGACAGCATCGCGAGGTGTTCCATCATGCTCTTTCCCATGACGGTAATAATACACGGTGTCTAGGAGATGGGTCGCATGACCACTGACTCTGACCAGTGGGTCATCAGACACTGAGTGCGCCCGCACCATTCGTCTGAACCTGAGCAACCGCAGGAGCAGACGGCGGCGTCGTTGGTCGGACCACACACGCTGACGTTCGACGCGTCTTGATAGCGAAAAAACCAAGACGAGGAGTCAGTCGTCGTCGTGAGCTGTTCCGTATCTTCGCTTTTCATCCCGCAATGGTATCTTGTAGATGACGTCTATTCCAAGCGTCGTGATCGAGTACTTTCCAGCCGCGTCGACGGTCACCATTCCATGTTTCCGCAGATGTTCAAGGTACGACTTGCGGTTCGCTGTCGAAAGAAGTTTCGGACTGACGTGGGTCAGTTCATCGAGACTCATCGGCCTCCGCATGACCTTGAGTATTTCAAGGGCGGTGTGCGATCCGCCACCGCTACGAACCTTCCTAGCGACGTCCGCTACAGAAGTCAGTTTCGCCATTTGTTTGTCTTTCTCTTGCCTCTGTACTTGATCGCTACCGTGTAGTTCCACGAGTCTTCACCTGGGTTTGCCGGTGCTTCCCACACCGCGTCCCAGTGATCGTCGGCGCAGAGACCAGCGATGCCGATGGGCTTCTTACGCCGATGCGACGATCGAATGTCACAGGCCAGCGACTGTGCTGTCCTCTTCGTGTATCGACGAGGGACAACCGTCCACATCCCACTCATCTTCGCCGCGTCAAACGTCCGCACCCAAAACGTCGAAGTCTTCGGTCTATTTCTCATTACAACCACCAATCCTCCTCGCTGCTTTCTGGGTCGTTCATCTGCGTGATGAACACTCCGAAGCGGATCTGCTTTCGCTCGATCCACTCTTCGATCGCCTGTAGAGAAGCGAACGGACCCCAGTAGACTGTCGATGATCCTGCCGCACGGTTTCGTCCGACGAACCACATACCGCCTTTGTCACTGCTGTTCACGTATTTCCTCACTCGGTTCAACAAACTGCGCCTTCGGCGGGAGGACAAAACCGCATTCGCAGCGGAACTGCCCATCCTCGCTTACAGGCATCTCTGTAGCACACCGCCAACATGACACGTTACGCAGGCGACGTTCGTGACGCTCGCGATAACCGCGGTCATGTTGACTCGACCAGTGGATGAGCTTGTCCGTAAGACGCTTGAACTTCATCCCGCAGTCGATGCACTCGTGCTTTTCACTTGCCAAAGATCGGAACCCTCTTCTTGTAGTCACGCTTGTCAGATACCTGGAGCATCACACCCCAGACTTCAGAACAGGCGTCGTGAAACACCTCTCCGCGAGACGACCAGACTCGGTTCTTGAAGTTTGAGTAGTCGAGCGTCTCAATGTTCATGGTCATCCACTGGGTCAGTTCCTCACGGGTGACGTGAACACGGTACTCGTAGTCCGTGCCTTCGAACTCCTGAATCTCGGCGCCGGTCAGTTCGGCGAGAAGCGCGAGCGACTCCTTGTCCCGGGCGCGAACCGCAAGCTTGCCGGGCACCATGCCGTTGTCTACGGCACTGACGAAACCGTCCTGAGTAAAAATCCACATGTCGTTATCTCCTCTGTCGTTATGTCTATCGTGTGCCCCCTATTGCACTCATTGACGCCGTTGTTGGCGCCTATGCATTCATTATACAAACTTTAGAAACCGCATCACTCCTGCTCAGCGGCTGGCAGAACTCCCTCTGGGACGTCCGCGAGCATCATCGGCTCAACCTCGACGTTGCCGTGTTCCTCCGCCATGCTTCTGGAAACTAACCTCCGCATAGCCGGCATGACGTAGGCGACGATCGATCGACCATCGGCGTCGAACGACGTGACCTTGTAAATCTCTGGTTCCATGATTCCTCCTGGTGTACTAATGGTATCAACAGTGCCGCGGTGTTATCTAGGCGTCAAGACCGCGAAGATAACACCGAGAACACCCAGACTGAGCGAAACCTGTGAGCTGGCGCCAAAGACAGCAGTAGTCACGGACAATCCGCCCATGACTACTGCCGCGATTGCTGTCCACACGAGGTCCCGCAGACGCGAGAACCGCGATGGCATATCAGGCGCTCTTGCGAGTGCGGCCCTTCAGCCGGCTCGAAGCGTCGCGAATCGGTGTGCCGCTGGCGATGATGAGCTTCTTGGCCTGGGCGTAGGTAACGCCGTTGCTCTTGGCGACCTGGTCAACTGTCTGACCAGCCGCGTACAGCTCGCCCGCTCGCTGGGCGGAAAGTGTCGTCGTGGATTCCATCTTTGTTCTCCTGTTGTCTGTATTTGTATTTGCTTCCGCGGTTGGTTGTTCCGCGTTCTTTACGGCAGTTCTTGCCCTGTCGAGCAGGTCAGCCGCCTCTTCTATGAGAGATCTGTTGATGTTCGTCGTGTCCGTATTCATCTCTACTATCACTATACATTGTTTAGATCAAAAAGTACTGCTCTACCTCAAAACTCTCGGAAAACCCTGCTGCGCACGAACGACACCCAAAAGCGGCTGAAGTTCTGGCTCGGAGTCGATTTCTTTGTAGACCGTGTACGCAAGGTACGCGCCCATCACTACAGCGGCAACACCGAGGATGAACGAAGTGTAGATGATCTTCACTTCACCAACTCCATCGCGATTCTCTTCGTGGTGTGCTTTGTTGGATTACCGCAGATCGGTGGGCCGTTCAACGGGACGTATGTCGTGACGCTCATTCCGCAGTTCGGACACCGCCACTTTTCGACGGGGTACTTCGGCGCTTTCTCGTCCTCTTGCTCTGTTTCTTCGACTTCTTCCTCAGCCATGCTCGTGTACAATACTACAGAGACACGGGGCTAGTTTGCAGTTTTGCAGATTCTTTCTTGGCTTTCCGTATCATCTTCGCGCGTTCGTTGGTCGTCGTACCTGCCCAGACCCCAACCTCCCTGTTGGCGATCGCGTGATCAAGGCACTGAAACTTGACGGCGCATGACGCGCAGATCATTCGCGCTTCCCGCACTACCTTCAGGTGAGTTTCATCGAAAAACATCTCCTGATTCCCCTTGCAGGCTCCGTCGTTCATCCATTCCGTGTTCGTCATTTCCCCTCCGCTTATGTCTATGGTGATACTTGGTGAGTCACGTGAAGCGGACCACCCGACTGATTGTCTAGCTTCACCGCAATGGCTAGACAGTCCTTGACTATCTTCTTCGTTCTGTCGAGACCGATCTCGTCGAAGCTTTGTTCGTTGGTCATCGCGTACATCGCTCCAAGAGCAACGTCACCGCCGGTGCCAACCGCGTATACTCCAGAGCTACCGCGAACCCACGAGTAGTCCTCGTCGATCTCGTAGATCGTACCGTTGACTACAACGAGTACCACCGAACCGTGTTGCGCACCTTGATCCTTCGTGTCACGAGGCGCGTAGCCTTGATCTTCAAAGCACGCACGAAGCGCCGGCACGAACTTGCTCGTGACGAACTTGTCCAACCGCGTTCCGGTGAGTTCGTTTGGCTTGGGAGGTGTGAACACGTGAGCCAGAATGTTGATCGCTCGAACATCGCCGGCTGCGCCAAGAAGATACTGACCGTTCTTCACGACCTTCGACGATCCGCGTCCTAACGTAAATGATCTACCACTTTCATCCGAGACCAGTGAGTCGTATCCGACCACTGCCCAGTTTTCTCCCTGCGCCGCGACGATCGTTGTCATTGGAGCTACATTACTAGGTCAACTGCCGTTGGCCGCGTCATGATAGTGCTTCGATACGCGATTCCGTCGACGACTTCGTAGTGCTTTCCGACTGGTCTGTCGAGTTCTACCCAGACCTTTACTCCACCGACGGCGACGACGGTAGCGAACGTCCCGTAAAGATGTTGATCTTCGCAGAGTTCGTTGAACCGTACTCTGTCCCCGACGTTGAAGTCTCGGGCAGTCCTGCTCCTCCGCGTGGCCTCAAGGCGATGTCTTGCCGCTAGTTCAATCGTCGCTAGGTGTCTGTCTAGATACCCGGCGTCTACGGCGTTCTTGATGTGTTCTACCATCATGATTAGTTCTTTCGTGTTTCATTTTCGTCCTTTGTCTTTGTTAGTTGCCCTTATCGCCTTCTGAGTCCGGGCCAGACTCGTTACAACGGTGACGACTACCGCTAACCTGTACCGCGAGACGAACTCCGTACACATTGGACCTACAGCGTTTTTGATCAACCTAAATTGAGTTGCATCCGCTTTCTGCTAAGTGCAGCCGTAGACTCAACTAAATAATCTATTAGTGTGAACTCGGTCTTAGCGACCGCGTTTGTTTGTAATCTTCATTCCACCGAGGAGGAACACTACAATCGCCCAGGCGATCGCCGCAACTGAGTTCGTTATTTCTATGTCAAAACGCATTTTCTCTCCTATCGTTGTTCGTACTGCACGAGCTGATCGGTTTCTACACCGAGCCAGTTCGCAAACTTCTCTTCCTGATCGCTGTCGACCGTAACACGAATGACATCGTATTCTCCGGTCTTTTCTCCGATTTCCCACTTCATGTCCGTGGGCAGAGTTTCGGCGATGTCTTCTGCCGTGGACGATCCCATCGGCTTCATCTCGACGACGTAGGTCTTCATTTCTACTCCTTGCCTTCTGAGGCGCCACCCGCAAGCCGGGCGGCCGCAAGATTCGTCTCGATGATGTGACGAGCGCAGTAGTTGTCGCGCCAGGTCCCGGTTGTCCCGATGATGGCGTTCTTCCCGCAGCGCTGGCATTTTCTGTCGTGTGTCTTGCTCATGTTGTAATTATACCTGCTTTAGATCTCGTTGGTAGTTGATTCTTGGACGAGCGGGTTGAGAAGCGACCGCAGGTCGAGAAAGAAGTCCGCCATCTCACTCGCCGACACGATCGATCGGTTCGACGTCTGATCGAGGGCCTCATCGATGATGCGCATCGCTTCGATGACCGCGGATGATTCCTGAAGCGAAAGTTGATCCGTATCCATGTCTACACTATACAATCTCTCAGATCCTCCCCGTAGCGCAGTACGTCTTCAGCATCAAGTATCGCCAAACTGTCGTACGACTCGTCGATGAACTGCTGGCAGTCTTGCGCGGTGCCAGCGTACACTATGACCATGTCACTGAAGTTGACTACAAAGTATTCGTCGTGCTCGTCAGGAGACATCGATTCCCCAGACCGTACGCCATCTGCCGGCGATCTCGATCGCCTGCGAATGGGTCACGCACGGAATGTCGACGACGTGCGAGTCACTCGAGTCTCCGGTGGGCGACGCCAGCCAGATCCGCACGTTGTTCATGATCACCTCGACCGCGATGCAGTCGCCCTTTGTTCGTTGTAGTTGCATTGTGTTTCCTTTCGTCGTTTCCTCTGTTGTTATTTTACGATCTTTAGTTTGCCCGCCGGATGCAGATCCATGCTCTGCTGCAACGCCGCAGACCAGCCGACGTCGAGGTCGATGATCTTCTCGCGGATGAGCGTCATCAACCGCGAGAGATGCTCGAACGACGAGAAGTAGACGACATCCTCGTCGACCTCCGGGTCGAACCGGACGAACTCATCGTTGTCGTCGAGAAGCGCGATCTCGTTGAGGCGACCGTTCGACACGATCGACACCGTGTACTTTCGACCACGAGGCGACGTTGCTGTTGTCTGGACTCTGTTGTACTGCGTCATTTCCATGTTGTCATTGTACTTTCTTTAGTTCGTAGCCGCTGAGGTTGCGCCGACCCGGCCGTGAGGCCGAGCCGGCGTTTGCCGTCAGTAGCTCGAGTTCGAGAACTCGCGGCCGACGGCGATGACGCCCTTGATGAACCGCGGTCCGGAGATGCGGCCGGAGCGGCGCTGCTTGTTGAGCGCCCTGAGTCGCTTGCCGGCGCGGATGATGTTTTTTGTGGTCAGTTTGGTTTCCATGAGTTCATTATAACTTCTTTAGAACTACGGAGCAACCTTCCCGTTGGCGATCCACGCTGCGTATGTGATCGGCATCTTCTCGGCGAACGACTTCTCGACCTCGAGCGCCAGATCACGGATCTCACGCTGCGCCGCTTCGTGCGTCCGCAACGACAAAAAGTTCATCAACGCCCGTGCGTTCACGGTCCAGTAGAACTCGGTGTACGTTCCGACCGGGACCGCTAGTCGAGCAAGTTCCTTGGCGATTCCCATCTCCACGAGTTTGGCGTACGCCGTGAACGCCGCGTCATACGCCTCCGCGAGGATCTCCTGTGCGTCAGCCGCGGTAGAAGCATCGACGGCCTCGAAGGTGTACGCGCCGGGTTTTCCAGTCTGCGTGCGCCAGTTACTCTCGGGCGGCAGATACGCTTCAGCCGGCATCTCGGAGTAGCGACCGGAGAACTCGTTGAACGATCCGATTCGATGACGAAACCACTCGCGAGCGACGAAGATCGGGCAGCGAACGTGAAAGCGAAACGAGTTGTGTTCGAACGGCGTCCCGTGGCGTTCCCGCATCAAGAAATTGATAAGACCCTTGTCAGCCTCGTTGATGAAGTCACGTCGCTTCCCGAACGACACGCGCGCTGAATTGACGACCGAAAGATCGTCTGCCATCGCCGCGTCGAGCGCGACAAAACTGCCGGCGTAGCTGAGTCCGTATTGTGTTTCCATTGTTTCCTTGCGTAGTAGTTATTGCACAGTCTTTAGTCGTTCAGTAGATGCCACGACCGAGCGCCGATCGTGTGGCACCACCGATGACCAGTGGCACGGCACACGGCGTCGAGTGCGTATCCGCCGGCGAGGCGAAGCAGGCGTCTAGCCCGCATACTCGAGATCCCACTGGCTCTCGAGGAATGACCAAAGTTCCGGCACAACTCCGTCGCGATCGCGGTAGAACGGGTCGAGTTGACCGCCGCGAATCTCTTCTGCGAGCTGTGGGCGTACCTTGGAGAGTACGTTGAACAGCGCCTGTCCGTACCGCCACTCGTGGTAGCGCGCGATCTCTGGGACCGTACGCAGAAACTTCTCGTATGTGATGTTTTCGTTGGTCATGTTATCATTATACTTTCTTTAGATACCTAGTCGGCGTCGGATCTGTGACTTCAATCCGCGTTGTGGGATGTCGCGCAGTATCGCCTCGGCAATGTCCTTGACGATGTCGCCTCGAGACAGCTCTGGGTTCTCCTCGAGAGCCCAGGCGATCTCTTCCTCGATGTCCGCAAGCACGTCGTCCGCTTTTGCTTCGTGGATGTATTCGCTCATGGGTTCATTGTACTTTCTTTAGATGAGCGGATCAGCCGCCCACTCGACCGCGACAGGCGCGCTTGTCGGCGAGACGCTTTTTGTTCGGGATCCGCTGTGCGCGAAGCCGGTTACCGTCGGCGAACGCCTGCCGCTCGAGTTCGTTCCACTTGTTCTTGATCTTTGTCATGAAGTCATTATAACTTCTTTAGACTTCAGTGAAGTGTCCCTCGATCTCGACGACCTCGACAGAGTCGGGTTCGATCGAGCGATCGTTACGAAGGTCTGCCGCGACGCGGTACGCCTTCGCCTCGTTGTTGGTGTAGAACGACACCGGCCCTCCGACCGTATGACGATCGTCGTGGCGGCGATACCGCACCGCATATGTGATGTGAGTGGTCATGTTTCTGTCCTTTCGTTATGAGATGATTGTACTTTCTTTAGACTTCGCCGCTCGAGTGAGCGAGCGTCAGTCGGCGGTGACGAGCGCGTCGTAGCGATCGGCGGCGCAGTCGCAGCAGATCGTTCGTTCGTCGTCGAGCGCGATCGTTTCGTTGACGGGAGTGGGCGCGTAGCAGTCGGTGCAGTTGATCGTTTCCATGAGATCATTATAACATCTTTAGAATGGTTCGGACACGGGGACGTCACCGATGAACACGATCTCTGTCCAACCGCGTTCTAGGTTGAGTTCAGCGAACGTGTTTGCGTCGACGCGCGCTGACCCGACGCTGTTCGCGACGATCTGAATCTTCACGACGTGGTCGGCGTGATCGAGATCGTCACCATAGACCGCGGCGAAGACGAAGTTGTATTGATCGTCGATCTTCATGCGGCAGTCCTCGAGACGACGATCTCCTCCGCGGGGAACCATCCAGTCCAATTGGTCGTGGTTGAACTCACGAGAACAGCGTTGACGTGTTGACCGATGTGCGGGAACAACGACACCGAGTCGATCTTCGTCACGATGAACGTCGGACCGTTCTCTTTCACTCGGTTCCGCGTCCGCTTCGACGCTGTCTGACCGTTGATCTTCACGGTGATCGTTTCACCGATCTCGAGAGCGATCATCGTTGATCGCCCTCTCGTCGCCCGCAGTCGACGCAGCGTCGGCAGTCGTCGTCGTTCGTGAAGATGTGGTCGTGGTTTTCGGTGTTGTTGTTCGTCGTTTCCATGAGTACATTATAACTTCTTTAGATTACGACCACACCTCAGTCACCAACCAACCTTTCTTGGCGCAGTGATTGCGAAGGTTCGACCAGGTCGTCTCTTCGCACACCTCACCGGGAATGTCTCCGTACCATCCGGCGATGTATTCGTGGATGTACTTTCCGGTCCGCGTATCGGTGATCGTCCAATACGGTTCTTCGGTCGTCGTGTGAATCGTTATCGTTACGTCTCGTGTCGTTTCCATGATGTCATTATAACTTCTTTAGATCATCCCCGAAGGAGGGGGTCAGATGACCCCCACCTCGGCGAGAACTTCCTGCGCCATCTCGACGCCGAACTCCGCGGTCAGTTCCTCCGCGAGGTCGACCGAGTCGTCATCGAGACCCGTGTAGTAGAAGACGTCGTTGTTGTCCTCGTAGACCGCGTACACCGAATCCTCTGTGACCCAGATCGTTGCGGGACGGTTGTTGTGGGTTGTCGGGAACATTTTGTTTTCCTTTCGTCGCTGGTAAGATCATTATAACTTCTTTAGATCTCAGTTTTCGTTCACGATCGAACGGAACAGATCGTCCTCGACCGCTCGCTCTTCGACCCGCTCCTTCACGAACGCGATGAAGTCGTTGACCAGGTCTTCGTCGACCTCTTCGTCGACATCCGCATCGAGATCGATCGGTCCCTCGACGATGTCCGCTCCCTGTGACCAGAGTTCCGCAAGACGTTCGGGGTCAATGGAGAACTCGAAGGCAAGACGACTGCTCACCGTATTGTACGGAATCATCTCGTTGGTCTCGGTGAAGTGCTGGATGATCTCGTATCGCAGCGCGTTCCAGTAGTGGTACAACTTCACCTTGTTCTCGTCCGCGAGCAGATCGCTCGAAGGAAGGAGGTCGAAGTCACTCATCGTCGCTTTCATGTTGTTTCCCTTCGTTGTGGTAAGATCATTATAACTTCTTTAGAACTGGAGTCAGTCCCTCCAGTCCTCGCGTTCGAAGTCGATCGATGCGGTGAACTCCTTACCGCAGTGTTCGCAGGTCCACTCGACCTCACCGCCGTACCGCGAGTCGACGTCTGCCTCGATCTCGTTCGGACCGTCGCAGTGAGTGCAGCAGTCTTCCCAGGTGTGTGTGATGTCGTTCCACCCAGGGATGTCGCTCTCGTAGACTCCAGGGGGCATGTTGTATCCGCTCATCGTGTTTCCTTTCGTATTGGTAAGATCATTATAACATCTTTAGAACGTTGGTTGGTCGATCGCTCTCTCAGGAGACGATTATCGACCGCACCGCGTTATTCAGCCCACTGCCAGGTTCCGTCCTCGAGAAGCGTGACGTTCGTCGGCGCAGAACACGAGTAGACGTTGACGATCTCTCCCGTGGCTGAATCCCACGTGAAGTCGCGGTTGAGGACGATGTTGCAGTCCTCGCGGTCGTCCTCGAGCGCAGCGACGACGTCCTGGAGAGCGATCACGCCGAGCGTCGCGAGAAACAGCGCCGCTGACCAGAAGACGAATCGCACTGCCGTGCGGACTCGGTAGTAAGTTTCGGTGTGCATGTTTGTCCCTTCGTTGTTGGTAAGTTCATTATACTTTCTTTAGAAGTCGACTTGGTGGAGGACTTCAGCCTTCACCTCGTCGTCCTCGAGAGTCTCGAGAACGCCTGCGACGACCGCACGGTAATCTTCCATGTTGAATCCGTAAGGATCCTTGTCCGCAGCCACGCTCAACGCTTCTGCGATCTTCATCAGCGCCTCGACTGCCTCGTTTGACTGAATCTTCATCGTTGTGTCCTTCCTTCGCTTGTAAGTACATTATAACTTCTTTAGTTCTGCGGCGCAGGACGTCAGTCGTAGATGTCTGCCTGCCACTGACGCTTCTCGATGGAGCGAAGCATGCGGTGGTAGTTATTCTTCCGCTTGCGTCGTCCCTTGGAGCGAAGCGAAGAGCAGCAGCTGTACGGGCAGTCCACGATCGCTCGGTTGTTGAACATCATTCCCATCGCTATCTTCCTCTCTGTGTGAGTTCGTTGTACATGTTCATGAGTACATTATAACTTCTTTAGAACGGTTCGCACTCACGGACGAGGTCAGCCCACGACTTGCGTTGCGTCGACAGCCGCGCGCGAATCGTCGAGAGCAGAGGGACATCCGCACGCTCCCGCGACCACGAATCGTACGCTGCCGGCGTAGGCGTCTCGTAGTTGCTGTACGCGCATCTGATGAAGTCTGTGAACGACGACCGCATCGACTCATCTGACCACTGCTTGAGGTCTCCACGCGCGAATCGCTTCTTTGTGGCGTAACCCGCTTCTTCTCGAGCGGCGTTCCACGAACCGAAGCGACGTATGATGAGAGCGAGTGACGGCGTGTCTTCGCCCGACGCGGTTCGCCATTCGCGGTAACCCGCGGCTGTCGTGACTCTTGCGGTTTCTGCTGCTGTGACCGCGTTGATGATACTGGCGTCGTCGAACTTCTGCTGTCTCGAGCGGACGATGATCTGCTCATGTCGTCGAGAGCGGAGCAGGTCCTTGACTGTCTTGCTCGGGATCACGCCGGCGAAACTCTTCACCACCGCTCCGATGTTGCGTAGCGAGTTGAACTCCGCGTGTACCTTACTGATTGTTTCTTCGTCTGTGTGTTTCATGTCTTTCCTTTGTTGTCATTATACTTTCTTTAGTTGGCTGGCGGCGTCGACATCTCGTTGACCGCGTCCTTGATCTTCTTGATGTCGGAGTTCTTCGACGCCATGACGTCGTTGAGAAACCTCCGCACGATGGTCGGTTTCACTCCTGCCTTCTTCGCGACTGCCTCGACGCCGAGCGTGCGAATCTTGTCCGCGTAGTCGTCGAGCGAGTTCGTCACGATGTTGGGGTTGAGTCCCTTCATTGGTTTTCCTTCCTTGTTGGTAAGAACATTATAACTTCTTTAGAACTCGAGGCCGGCCGGCTGGCGCGTGAGCGCGCAGCCGGACGGTGGTGAGCCGGTCAGTCGGCCGGATCGTAGTCGTAGTCGATGCAGTCGAGACAGAGGTCGATGCTGAGGGGGCCGAAGTCGGAGTCGCAGGTGAAGACGTTGGCGACGGTGTCGCAGTTTTCGCAGCGAGCGTCGGCGTCGGCGAGGACGGAGTTGAATTTGGCGTTTTGGAGTTTTGCTGGCTTGGTCATGTTTATTATTATAACATCTTTAGATTTCTCAGGCGGCGGCCGTAGGCCGGCCGGCTGGCTGTTGAGCCAGTCGGCCGGCAGATCGGTCAGATTGCCGGATAGAACGGCACGTTGAGGATTTCGCAGGCGTCGGCGATGAAGTCGATGATCGGCTGGCCGAAGGCGTATGCGGCGTCGTCGAGCGTGTCGTAGGTGTCGCCGGAATGGTCGCCGGAAATGATGGCGTAGAGGCCGTCGGCGTGGCGAGAGGCGACGTTGAAGCGCCAGTCGATCGAGTCGGCGTCGTCGAGTGCGTCGAGTGCGTCGTCGGCGCAGTCGAGTGTCGCGATGTAGGCGCGGGACAGGCTGGCGTCGAAGGTGAGTTCGAAGCGGGTCGGGTCGTCGAAGTCGGGAGCGATTTCGGCGAGACGGATGGTGAATGTTTGGGTGTTTTGTTGGGTTTCCATAAGTACATTATAACTTCTTTAGATTCTCGATCGGCAGGCCGTAGGCGGGATGGCCGGCTGTCAGCCGGCGACCGCGCCCAAGATCCAGAGCCTGAACACCTCTGCTGCTTCCGCAGCCACCGTCTCGAGGTCTGCCGGCGTGAGGTCCGCGAAGTCAAATTCCTCGGTGAGGTCGATGACGTCGAGGTATCGATCGATGACCGCGTCAGCGATTTCGTCGGCGAGAAGTTTGGTGTCCATTTGTGTCCTTTCGTTGTTGGTAAGTACATTATAACTTCTTTAGATTCCACCGCACGCACTAAGACCGCAGTCTGCTATTGGTGACCATAGGTAGACCGCCTGGAGGTGACCAGGCGGCCTCCTAGGCCACTCTCACACGGTGTAGGCGACCGTGTACCCTCTGTCGACCTTCGACCAGACCTTTTCCTGGGCGAACCGCAGGGCAGACTGCGCCGAACCGAAGTAGTGGCGACTCGACTGGCGACTGGTCTTCTCAGCCATTCCCCACTCGCAGTAGACCACGTTGTCCGCGATGCGGACCTCGTACACCTTCTTCTTGCCGGCGTCGCCACGCGCGCCGTCGCTCTGCTTCAGCAGACACCACTTCTTTTCCATTTCCTTGTCCTTTCGTCGTTCCAGCCTCGCTGGCTGGTAAGTACATTATAACTTCTTTAGAAACCGCTGCCTGCCGGCCCGGTTAGGGCCAGCAGGCAGGCGACTCAGACTGCCAGCCGCTCGAGGGCGAGTCGCTGGATCTCGTCGGCGACAGGGCGATCGAAGTCGGTGTCGTCGAATGCGTACATGATCAGCTCGCCCGGCGTCGCGTCTGCGACGACTTGCTTGCACCACTCGAGGGTTTCTTGGCTGAGGTTCATTTTGTGTCCTTTCGTTGCTGGTAAGTACATTATAACTTCTTTAGAACGGGCTGGAGCCGCCGGTCATCGACCGGCGACCCGAACCTCGAACCGGGGATCGTGCTGGCGCTGGGCGACCCAGGCGATGCACTTGCTGCGAGGACCACAGACCACGACCAGGCGGTACTTGCTGTCGTAGACCTCGTGCATTCTCGTTGAACCCTTCATTTCGTTGTCCTTTCGTCGTTGGTAAGAACATTATAACATCTCTAGATTCGACGACCAGCCGCCGGCGAGCTCTCACCAGTGGGCGTCGGCCCCACCGGCCCAGGACGGGTAGAGCATGAGGAGCTCGTCGAGGTCCATTTCGAACCACTTGGCGAAGGCCTCCACGTCGGCCTCGTCCATCTCGACTCGAACGATCGGCCAGCCACTCGGGCCTTCCAGCTCGAGCACCTTCACTCGAGCGGATGGCACGGCCTCTCCAAGGAGCATGAGCCCCTCGGCAAAATCGTCGGCTGCAAAGTCAATTTCGAATGCCTTCATTTCGGTGTCCTTTCGTTTGGGTATGAGTACATTATAACTTCTTTAGAATCGACTCAGCTCAGCTCCTGCTCGATCTCATCCAGCAACTCGCCGACAAACTCACGCACGATCTCGATCGCCTCGTCGAGAGTGGTCGGGTAGTCCATGTACTCTCGACCATACTCGCTCTTCACTGCACTCTTCAACGCTGACTTGAGGTCCACTGCTTTGTCCTTTCGTTTGGGTATGAGTACATTATAACTTCTTTAGATCTGCTCGAGTCCAGGTAGAACGAGCTGATCGTCGTTCGCGAGACTCGAGATCTCGCGAGCGATTCTGACTCGTTGCGAGTCGGGCGCGCTCAGGATTAGATCCCACTCGTCCTCTGTCCAGTCACTCGTGTCGAGAATCACGAGTCCTTCTGCGTCTCCACAGTTTCCGTCGCTTGCGAAGTATGTCATTGCCATTGCGTGTCCTTTCGGGTTGCTTGTAGGTACATTGTATCTTCTTTAGATCGACTAGGGGCCGACCCGTCTGCATCGCCAACTCTCCCCCAGGCCGGACTCTCAGTCTTCGTATGCGTCGGCCAGCATCGACTCGATGAGCGCGTACACCTCGTCCCACTCGAGACCTTCAGCCTCGAGATCTGCGATCTCTTCTTCAATCCACATACTCTGTCCTTTCGTCGTGTGTAGATACATTATAACTTCTTTAGATCAGTGGAGGAGAGCCCGTCTGCTGCTCGAGACTCTCCCCCAGGCCGGGCTCAGCGACCGCGCTCTTTTCGGAGGCGCTCGGCGTACGCCTCGGCAGAGGTCGGCGCGTCGATGCCGTTGCGCAGCATCGCGGCGACCGCGCAGGAGACCGCGCCGGAGTAGTTCCCGCCGGCGCAGTTCATCGTGTACATCGCGTCGCGGCGTGCCCGTACGCGGTGTTCGATCGTCGGCAGCTGCTGAAAGTACGGAGCCGAGTTCTTCTCGCCGGGGGCGCCGTGGGCCAGCGCCCATTCGAGCCACTCGTCCGAGAGCGGGGTGAGGTCTGTCGTGTTCATCGTGTGTCCTTTCGTCGTGCTTGTAAGATCATTATAACTTCTTTAGAAGCATCAGCCCTACGGTAAGTGCCAGCGGAGGGAGCGACCCTCACTGCTGTGCGGACCCTGGCCGGGATCCGCAGGACTTCACATCACCCGCTTACGGATGCGTCGCGAGAGGAGGACGGTCGCTTCGGCGGAGGGAGCCGGATGATCGCCTAGGTCGATCAGAGCCGCTATCGCGCGTCGGCGGAGCCTTATCTTCGGAGAGGCTTGTGCTGACGGTATGTTCTTCGTCCCAGCAGCTTGCTGGCACTTGCCGCGGGGCTGATGCTCCGTGACAAGATCATTATAACATCTTTAGATTCAGAGCCCGCAGAACTCCCGGAGGAGTTCGGCTTCCCAGCGGGAGAACCCTTCGGCGCAGATCACGGCCTCACACATGTCCGAGACCACCTCGTCGTAGACCTCGGCAGGGTACTCCTCGCGGCACTGAGCGAGGATGTCGCTCGCCACTCCCTTGAGGTCAGCCTTTGTGAATCGATCTTCCATTGTCGTCCTTTCGTTTTGTTGACAAGATCATTATAACATCTTTAGAATCAGCACTCGGCGGCGCTGAGTGCCTTCGCCTTCTCGAGGCGATCGGCGATGTACTTGATGCTCTGGCTCAGATAGCCGACGGCGTAGTGAGCGGTGAACTCCTCGATCCGCGCGTCCATCTCGCCGCTCGTGATGAAGTCGATGGCGCGCTTGACCTCGTCCTCGATGTCTCGGATGTGGTGGTTCATTTGGTGTCCTTTCGTTTTGTTGATAAGATCATTATAACTTCTTTAGATTACCGCTCCGGCCGGGTCAGGAGACCCGGTCGAAGCGACGATCCGCCTCGGCGGTGGCGAGCAGGTACAGCGCCTCGCGCAGCTCGCGATCGCCGTCGCCCTCGCGCTCGATCATGAGCACGAGCTCCTCGAGCGACACGCTCCGCACGTACTCGCGGAACTGGTCCATCAGGTCTTCGATCACTCCGACGTTCATTTTGTGTCCTTTCGTTTTGTTGGTAAGATCATTATAACATCTTTAGATTCGACCAAAGCCGCTGCCAGCCGGCGCCTGCGCGCCAGCCGGCGAGCGACTGTCAGACGAAGAGGTCCTCGAGATCGTACATGTCTCGGTCGACGCCCCAATAATGGACCGCAAACGCCTCGAGCTCGCTCTCGTCCAGCATCACCGACGCCAGCGGCCAGCCACCGGCCGGCCCTTGCGCCCGCTCGATGCGCACCCATGCCGAGGGCACGCTCTTGCTCAGCCGCTCCAGCGCGTCGGCGAGCTCCTCGTCGTCGTTCCAGCACAGGTCCACGCTCAACTTCACAATCATGCTTTTTGTCCTTCCTTCGTTGGTAAGATCATTATAACATCTTTAGAATTGCAGCGCGGCAGACTACCAAGGGCGCTCTGCGCCCTCGGAGTTCGCGTACCGCACCTCGGCGATGAATCCGCGCACGCGGACCAAGATCGCCCACGGGTTCCAGAGCCAGACGGCGCGGCGGACGGCGCCCATGTGCTCGGCTTCCATGCGCTCGTAGCCGTTGGGTCGCCACGGGCTCCCGGCTCCCCACGCCTTCGCCTTCTTGATCTTCTGCTGAATGCTCATCTGTGTCCTTTCGGTTGGTGGTAAGATCATTATAACTTCTTTAGAATGCTCCGGCTCCTCCGGCTCGGCCGGCAGACGCCGACCGAGCCAGAACCGATCAGATTCCGTAGGGGAATCCGTAGGTCTCGAAGTAGTAGGTCTCCATCCACTTCAGAGCGCCGGCCTTGGTCTTCTTGGGGCAGCCCCAGTTCATCTCGCACGCCTTCACGAGGCTGTACCGAGCGGCCTTCATTCCGGTGTTCACCTCGAGGCGGAGCATCGAGATCGCGGAGGCGACTCGCCAGTGCTCGATTCCGTCGGGGGTGTCGATGATGATTGTTTGAGTCATTGCTGTGTCCTTTCGTTTGGTTGATGAGATCATTATAACATCTTTAGAAAGCCGGCTAGGCCGACGATCGGTCAGAGGAGAACCTCCTCGTCCTCGTCCTCCTCGTCTTCGTCGAGGCCTTCAGGGGCCTCGACACTGGGCCAGTAGACCACGATCCCCAGACCCATGCTATCGAAGCGCGGGCTGCTGAGCGCGAGGCTCAGATCGTTGTCGCCCCCGACGCACAGAGCGAAGCGGAACGCGTCGCTCATGCTGTCGAAGGTGATGCCGAGGCACTGCCTTCCGTACATGCCGCGACCGCTGTACGAATCGATCTCGGCGTTGTCGAAGTACCCGACGGCGTCCTCGAGCTCCCAGAGCTGTTCTTCGGTGAGTTTCATTGATGTGTCCTTTCGTTGTTTGCTGATGAGATCATTATAACTTCTTTAGAAGTCCACCTTGCCGCGACCGCGGCAGGCGTTCTTCCGAGCCAGCGCCTTCTTGTTCGGCATCGTCGTCGCTCGCAGGCGAGACGTCGCGAATGCGAACTTGTCGGCGTCGTTCCACTTTTGGGTGATCTTGTTCTTCGTCATGTAGTCATTATAACATCTTTAGAATAGCGAGGTCAGCAGTCGCTGTCCTCGTATTCGACGATCGCCTTCTCGATGAGATCGAACGCGGCCATCAGATTGGCGAACCCGGGAGTGCTCTCGTCGAGATTGCGCAGAACCGCCTCGATCGACGCGGCCGCTCCATAGACCTGCGTCATGCGCTGTTCGGTCAAGTTCATTGTGTGTCCTTTCGTTGTTGGTTGACGAAGTCATTATAACTTCTTTAGAATTGCTGGTTGCCCTGAGTCTATTCACCCGGGCCAGGCGTCCTCAGCTCATCTTCGGCTGCTGCTCGACTCAAGCACGTCTTGTAGAAGCTATTGTATCTTCTTTAGATCAGAGGTCGTCATCGTCATCATCGTCGACCTCTTCGTCTGACTCGACGAGCCGATCGATTCGATCGTCGTCGTAGAGGCGATCGATCTCATACTGCTCCTTGTCGTCGATCTCGTAGTAGTCTGCCCACAGGCTGTCGTCGTCTTCCCACATTGTCTTGGTCCTTTCGTTTTGCTGATAGTGCCATTGTAACATCTTTAGAAAGGCTGCCCGTCTGCAAGGCAAACCTTCCACCAGGCCGGATCGCTCTCTTGAGCGACCCGGCCCGACGCATCAGCGCTTGTAGAGGTAGCTTCCGTACGGATCCCACTTCGCCTTCAGCTCGGCGAAGCTCTCCTCGTCGAGGAGGTTGTACCGCTCGCCGTTCAGCGCCGGCGCCTTCCAGCTCGCGGCCTTGTAGACGCCACCCGTCTGGGCGTCGATGAAGCAGTGGACGTGTCTGTTCAGTCCGCAGGTGACGATGCGGATGTACTTGCGTCCGCCGTCCATCTCGAACGTCTCCGGCGTGAGTCCGGGGTGCCGCTCGGCGAGGAACGTCACGTTTCTCGCGTTGATGAACTCGATGAACTCGGCGATGGCTTCGAGCACCGCCACCTTGTTATCCTTGGTGATCATTGTTGTGTCCTTTCGTTTGTGCCAGCGGTCGCTGACAAGATCATTATAACTTCTTTAGAAAGTCAGATCCCCTCGTTCACAAACTTGCGGTGGTGATCGATGTGTTCGCGAGATGAATGGGCGAATCCGAGTTCCCACCCGGAATACATGCACTCGAGAAGAAGAGCGCAACGCGTGAACGCCTCGGCAAGGGTGTCGAAGACCTCGGACCAATCATTGGCCACGTAGTCTGTCCACCAAAGTTCGACCTTGTCTCCCTCGTGGATGTATCGGATGATGATCTGGACGTCTTCGTACTTTGCGTTGAAGACCTCGAGTTCGGTAACGTACTTCAGTTCCATGTTGTGTCCTTTCGTCATGTGTACATTATAACTTCTTTAGAAATGCCGGGCGCACCACAGTGTCGTTTGAGACGCGCTAGACGCGCTGTCCCCGGCAGATCCAATTGTATCTTCTTTAGACTGTCGTCTGGGGTCGCACGTCGACCGAGTGGCCGATGAACCGATCGAGGATTCGCATGCGGGTGTCCGACGGAGTCTCGCCCTCGCGGCAGGGAATGAAGTAGTTGATGCAGTGTCCATTGACCCTGATCTCGAGGGTGATTCGGCTGCCCTCCCACTCAGTCATCTCGATCTTGAAGTCGATGTCTCGTGAGGTATGGACGTTTGTGGTTGATGATGTGCTGTACACGTTTCGTGTCCTTTCGGTTGGTTGTATTGTCATTATACATTGTTTAGAATCCGACCCGTCTGCTAAGCAGATGTCCTACCAGGCCGGACTTTGAAAAATGCGCGAGCGCCGGAAGAGAAAGGACATTATCTCCCGGCGCTCAAGCGCTCATGTTCTCTTCACTTTGCAGCGGCGTTGAGTCTTTCGATCAACACCGTGGTGAAGAGAGTAGTTGCGCCGGTATCGACGTTGATACCGACGATGGGATACTTACGACGCTTGGCAGCGATGCCACCGAACACGTAGGTCTCGCCACGAGACTCGAACGTCGTACCGAGCGGCGCCGTCAACGTGACAGGCTTCCCAGACACGACGTCACTGAACCCGAACTTGGTGTAGTACTGCGCCTCCTGGCTCTTGAGGTTGACGCCACCCGCGCCGAGTTCGACGGGGGACGACTCGATCTTGAGTTGGTAGACGTCGCCGTACCCAGTTCTGCACGTCGGCTCTGCCATTCCGTGCTTCCTGAAGATGTCCTCGATCGCCGCCTTGATCTCAGCGGTGATCTCGGTTGCCTTGTCTCTTTCGACCGTTGCCATTGCTTGTCCTTTCGTTTGGTTGTAAGTACATTATACTTTCTTTAGATTCCAGACCTGCGTTAGCAGATCTGGAACCCGCCGCACGACGAAAGAAACTTAGCGAACTCTCGCACGTTCTCTTCCGTGAACGGATAGTTGGCCTCCCACGAGGGAGACTTGCCATAGCCCTGGCAACCGTTGCACCATCCGTGGGCTCTGCCCACGACGATGGCGACGTCGTTGCCGAGCACCTTGTCAGGCATGTGCATGCCGACACCCACCTCATCCGAGCGAATCCCGGTGGCGTTGCAGTACGCGCAGTCGTCCATCGGAATCGAGGCGATGCGCTCGTTGTACGCCTTCTCATACGCGGCGACCTCACCCGAAGCGAGCTGATCGAAGAGCACGAGAGCGAGAGCCTCGGCGCCTTCAGCGTTCAGTCCTTCGCCATCGTTGTAGTGCCCATTGACGCCGGCGGTGAGCTCCGGTGCTGCTGCGCAGCAGAAGTCCCACAGTGGTCGCCAGTACCACACGTTGTTGCGGAAGTACTCCCCAGCCTCGTCGACCGGAGCGACTCCATACACGTCCATTCCCATTGTTGTTTGTCCTTTCGTTTGGTTGTAAGTACATTATACTTTCTTTAGAAAGTCGCGGCCGCAAGACCACCCCTAGCCCAGGCATCCCTGCCGCGTTGTTATACACGGTTTCGGCCGACGGGACTTATAGCGGTTCTGCCTAGCTTAGCCAGCGCCTCAAAGAGGCAACGTCTGGCACCGCGGAGCTCTCTTATCGATACGTCGTCGGCATCATCGAGCAGACGTGCTCGAACGTGAGCGTCACGAGCGGGCGCGAGAGCCTGTTGTGTCGAAGCTCGCCGTAGTTGTACACCTCGACGACTCGGTCGAGCCACGACACGATGAGCACGTCGTCGTAGTCCGGCATCGTCATCTCATCGAGGTCTGCGCTGAGACCAAAGCCGGTCTCGTTCGACCACTGGCTACCGACGATCGTCGAGACGGCGATGCGCGTCGCGTAGGTCGTATCGTCCCAGCGATTCTCCGCTGCCTCGATTGCTCGAGCGGCGTCGATGTATCGCTCCGATCCGCCCCAGTGCGCGTACAGGAAGACCGGCATGCTGTCCTTGCTCTTCTTGAAACCGATGATTGCTCTGTCACCCATGATGTTGTCCTTTCGTAGTTGGTGATAAGTACATTATACTTTCTTTAGATTGCTGCCGCGGCCGGAGCCCAGCCATCGGCCTCGCACAGGAGCAGCCCGGCAAGCCCTCCGAAGCCTGGCTCGGCTGTCAGCTGATCGCATTCATTGAGAACCTCGGACTCGAAGAGCGCGAGACCGTTCTCGCTGAATCGTCCTGCCGGCTTCTTCATGAACCGCGCGGCCGGAGATTCGAAGACGCTGAACATCGTCATGGTGTATCCTCGCGGATCCCTGCGTGCGGCGAGCTTGTAGACCGTCGCCGTGTAGCACTTCGCGTTCTTGACGTGCTCGATGACGAGGTCAATGCGGGTATTCCAGCCCGGGTCCTTCGCGTCTTCGATGGCGGGGCCATCCCACGAGTAGGTGACCTTTCGGTCGCGGGCGATGCGTGTTGCGTTCTTGGTGATCATTGATTGTCCTTTCGTTGTAGTTGTATGATCATTATACTTTCTCTAGAAACGAAGCTGCCCGGGTGGGAAACTCATCCACCCGGGCAGTCGATCTCAGACGAGCTCGAGTTCGCGCGAACGCAGCTCGGCTGCGTACACATCTCCGCGCCACGAGTTCGAGCCGAAGGCGATGTCGCCCTTGGCGAGCAGGTCGACGGACAGGACCGCGACGCACTCCGGATTACCGTCGAACACGATCGCGACCTTGACGTCTCCACAGTCGTGGTCGTCGATGAGATGCACGGTGAACGGGCAGCCCCAGATTCCGTTGCGATGGTGATCGCTGTTGATGATGTCGATGTTCATTGATTGTCCTTTCGTTGTGGTGAGATCATTATAACTTCTTTAGAAAGACTCAGTTCGCGCTACACGAGCGCGAACCGAGCCTCCTTCGTCTCGTCGACGCTGGGCGCGCCCTCGAGCGTCACCCAGACGTCGAAGTGGCGGAACACCTCGCCGGCGATCTCGATCGTCTGATGATTCAGGACGAACGCCGGCGAGCAACCGCAACTGCATCCGGCAGTCTGCGACCAAGGCATGGCCTCGAGATCGATGCCGAACCCGGCGAGGTTCTCGCGGATCGCCTTGCGCCACACCTTGAACGGCCGACGGCGACGATTCATCAGGTCCTCGACGCAGTCGAACTCGTTGCTTGCGTGGACGTACATGCGCGGCTTAGAGTGGTAGCCACGATTGTCGCGCCAATCGTATTGCCGCTCGATGACGGTGATCTTTCCGTCGGCGATCGGCGTCTCGATGCGCTTGCGTGTGTCTTTCATTTGGTGTCCTTTCGTTGTGGTGGTGAGATCATTATAACTTCTTTAGAAACCGCTACCCTGGGTCAGAGACCCAGGGCGGCGCGAAGGCGACGGGCGTCGTTCGGCGAGAGGCCGTCGACGAAGATGACGGCGGCCGCCATGTCCGCCACTGTCTCGTCCAGTGCCTCTCCGGAGTACTCCTCTTTGCACTGACTGATGATGTCTCGGGCGAGTCGTTTGATGTCGTTGTTGGTCATTGCGTGTCCTTTCGTTGGTGGTGAAGTCATTATAACTTCTTTAGAAACTCAGACTGCGGCTCCATCGATCCGACGTGCATTGGCCGGCAGCGCGATCCCACGCTGAGTCATGCCGGCGATCTCCTCGTCGTCGAAGTACTCGGCGCCGTAGAAGTGGGAATGGCCAGCGGCGCATTCCCAGCCTTCGTCGGTGCGAGTGACATCGGCGCCACATTCGCTGATCAGATCGCTGGGCGAATCGGGGTACCACCCGAAGTCGGGGTCAGAGGCGTAGGCCTCGTCCACCCAGCGCGGGGTTCCGTGGATGAGCCACGTGCAGGCGTTCATTTGGTGTCCTTTCGTTGTTTCCATGAGTGCATTATAACGTCTTTAGAACGGTACCCGTCTGCTAGGAATCAACTGCCTAGCAGGCCGGACATCGCTCAGGGACATCTATAGAAGTTCTGCCGCTTATGCTCGACGTAGGGGCGATGGCAACGGAAGCATCGATCGGCTTGCTGCTTACGAGTCAATCGCTCGTCACGCTCCTGCTGCACCTCGTCTTTGTTGTTGCGCCGCTTGCCAAGTTTGTAGGCAGCTATGATAGTTAGTAGTCCCATGCAGTCATTATACATTCTTTAGAAAGGCATCCGTCTGCAACTCTGGTCTTCTACCAGGCCGGACTTGAGATTGGAGCCGGTCCGGGGCGCGGAAAGGACAAGAATACGCTAACCCCGGACCGGCGAACCCAGGCCTCTCTCAGCTTGCCGCTGAGAGGGCCTTCACAGCCGCTGCACCGATAGCCTTGGCTGAACCCTTGAGGTCCAGGTCAAGGATCTCCATGGCGGCCTTGGTGTTCTTCAGCAGGCTCGCCGCTGTGGGCTGGGCACCGTACGTACTCGGGAACGACAGCCACACGACGGCGACACCGTTCTGCTCGCACGCGGCGACCCACTTGCGGACAGCCGACTTCTCGTGATCGGGGTACTCGCCGTCGCTGACGACGACGAGCAACCGAGCACCCGAGCCGTTGAGCAGATTGAGCCCACCGTCAAGTGCCTTGAACGCTCGGTCGAACTTCTCGGTCATGTCCGGCGCGGTGAACACGCGAACGCGGTCGAGATGCTGACCAGGCTTGAGCGTCGGGAAGACGTCGTTGCCGAAGTACACCATCGCTGAACGACCCTGCACTCGACGCGTCGCCTCGCTGAGCACCCACGCGAGTGAAGCCATCGGCTCCATCGCGCCGCCCATCGAGCCGCTGATGTCGACCATCACGCCGATGTTGAGCGTCGGGTCGTCGACGTGCTTGCGCTTCGTCTGACGCCACGGCTCGCTCTTCGTCATGATGCCCTTGCTCTTGAGAGCGACACCCTGCACCGCAGCGCGAGTGCGCAGACGCCCGGGAGGGATCTCCGAGGTGACTTCGGTCTCGTCACGATCGCGATACTTCGCCTTCTCGAGAAGCTGCGCGAGCTGCACCGCAGCGACTCGTTCGTCGCCGCGCGGTGCGCGCTCTTCGTTCAGCCTCGAGTACGACGTCGTTGTCGGCATCTCGGATGTCCCTGAACCGAACACCTTCACTGCCTCGTTGCGTGCCTCCTGCGCAGTCTTCGCCGCGTTCTGCTTGGCGCTGACCTGCTCGGCCCACTCCTCAGACATCTGAACGTCTGCGAGGTCGCCGAACGCTCCGATGAGAGCGGATTCAGCACCTTCCTCGAGAGCCTTGGCAAGCGCCTCGGCGAACTCGGACGGAGTCATGCCTGCGCCGTCTCCGCCCTGCGCCTGGTCGGGCGTAGGGTCGCCGTTCTCTTCAGCAGCCTCGGTGACGATGCGCACCCACTCCTTAGCGAGCGGGTACATACCTTCAGCGACGCTGTGCTGATCGTAGCGCTGCGCCTCGAGCCAGACCTGACGGAGCGCCTCGAGACGAGAAGCACCGAGCTTCGACTCGATGACGTCGTGCAGTTCGCACACGTCGCTCTCGTCGCAGGACCCGGCGTCGACGCGGGCAAGCGTCAGAGCAGCGATGTCGGCTGCCATGACGGTGTCCGAGTCTGACTGAACGTTCGCCACATCTGAGATGACGAGGTCGAGCACGGTCGATCGCAGGAACGCCGCGTTGTTCGGGAAGCGCTCGAGACCGTGACTCTCGATGCGACCTTCCTCGAGCATGACGAGTGCACGGAACTCAGCAGGCGACAGGTCTTTCTGCGCCGGCTCGAGTTCCCACTGCGAGAAGCGTGCGTGCATCGCCTCGTGGAAGATTGCTCCGGTAGCACGAGGAAACTCGTACTGCACTTCGCGGTCCGAGATGTCGCCGACCTCCGCCGGCGAGACGTCGTCGCCAAAGCACTTCTCGACGTTGACCTCGACCTCCGCGGTGTGCGGATTGAAGAACGCAGGGTGACCCTCGGCGGCGTTCGGACCAGCGAACGCTGCGACGTCGAAGCGACCTGCCCACGAGTTCACCATCTTGCCGATGGCTGCACTCACGCCAAGCCACTCGGGGTGGCTGACGCTCGGCGTGGTCTTCTTCTTAGAATAGTTGAATTGTCCCATGATTTGTCCTTTCGATATGTGGTGGTGAGTTCATTATACTTTCTTTAGATTCTGCATTGGCGGGCCAGCCCACCACAGACTGGCCCGCCGCAGGGCTGTCAGACCTTGGAAGGCAGACAGGGCTCGCCGAACACTCGAGAGAGCACGTCGGCGACGACCGGACGATCGATCTCCGGCGCGGCCGCCAGCAGATTGCTGATGGCGAACTTGGTGCCGAAGGTCGTCGAGATGTCGCGGAACGCCAGGAGCTCGCGCATCTGCGGGGCCCACGAGACCTCGCTGGACTGCTGCTTCTTGCTCAGGTTCTGAGCTGCGGTCACGACGGTGGTCGGAGCACCGAGCTTACGCGCCAGCGCCCAGTCGGTCGTCCACTCGGTGTGGATGGCGAACCGAGACAGAAGAGCCTCGGACAGCCGCACGCCGGGAGCGTTCGGGTTGGTCGCCGCGATGACGTAGAAGCCAGGCGCCGCCTTGACGGTGCCACGCTCCGGATTCGCCGTCACGGTGTACTCCTGACGACCGTCCATGAGGCCGTACACGATGGAGAGCACCTTCGTGTCGATGAGACCGATCTCGTCGATGAGCAGCGTGCCGCCGGCTTCCGCCGCCTTGAGCAGCGGCCCATCTTCCCAGATGAACGAGCCACTCGGCGTCTGAACGTAGCCGCCGACCAGGTCGGACACCTCGGTGTCGCCCGAGCCGAGCACGGTGAAGAACCCGCCGGGCTGGTCGCAGAACGCTGCCTCGACGGCAGCAGTCTTGCCGCAGCCGGGAGCTCCGTAGAGAAGAGCGTACTGGCGCTTCTCACGAGCGGTGCGAAGAACCTGGATGTCGTCGTGCTCGCCCCACTTGCGGGTGTAGTACACGTCGCCGTTGGGTCGGACGAACTTGGCATCTGCCTTCATCGCATCGGTGGTAGTCATCGGCACGGGCTTCTTCTCCTTGGCCTTGCGCGGCGCGACTGCGCGACCGGCAGCATTTGTCATCGCTGACATTCTACCGTACGCTTCGGAGTCGAAAGACTGCGACATGACGTCGGCAAGCGCCGGCATGATTCCGGGCCCGAGCTTCGAAACTGTGGCACTGACTGAGTATGTGGTGGTGGTCATTTGTTTAGTCCCTTCGTTGTGGTGGTAAGTTCATTATACTTTCTTTAGAATCAGAGCACGGTCGTGGCCGGATGAGGCCGAAGCTCGGCGACGTACTCCGTCGGAAAGCCGAGAGCCTTGCGCGCCTTCCAGATGCGACCCAGCAACTTGTACGGGGTCTTTCCCGCGGCGATGTCGTCCATGTCGGTGGCGACGACCTCGACGGAGACCGGGACCTTGAACAGCGTGTACGAGTTCTTAGCCAGCGACTCGAAGACCTTGTCGATCGAGTTCAGCATCGAGTCCGTCACGATGCGATTCTTATCGCTGGTCGAAAGCGAGCTCATGACCGTGCCGGCGGGGACGGCGGAAGCGTAGACGGACGCCAGCCGGGTAGCGCGTATCTGCGCCCACTGCTTGCGAAGAGCGCCGGTAGCAAGACGACGACGGTAGACGCACACGGGCACGGTGTTGCCGTTGCTGACTTCAGCCTCCGGAGTGATGATGAGTTGTGTGGTGTAGTTGTGGGTCGCAGTCGTGCGAACGAACTCGAAGTAGAGCGCGTGGCCGACGACCATGGGGTTGTTTGTAGATGTCATTTGGTTTGTCCTTTCGGTTTGTGGTGGTGAAGACATTATAACGTCTTTAGAAATGAAGCCGGCGGGAGGAGGTGTATAGGGACACCTCGCTCCCACCGACGTCTCACAGCGCGAACGCTCGGGGGCTTGAGCTACTTCGTCTGGAGAATGGTGTACGGCGTCTGCACGTACGTCGCCTCGAAGGCTTCGGGGAAGCCGGTCTTGAGAAGATCGCGGTCGATCTTGCTCGTGACCCTCGAGACGATGCGCACGCGCTCGACACCGTTGATCGTGCCGACCTCGGCGTCACCGAGCATCTCGCGGAGAGCTGCCTCGGCTTCGGCCTTCTTGCCTTCGAGGGCCTTGATCGCTGCCTTCGCGTCGTTGAACGCGACGATCAGCGCCTCGGCCGACTCATCGAGCAGGGCGGTTTCTTCGGTGACGGCGACCTTGGTCGTCGTGGTGGTGGTGGCGGTAGCCATTGTACTGTCCTTTCGTCGTTCCAGCGGTTGCTGGTGAGTTCATTATAACGTCTTTAGATTTGACTACATCTGCCCATCGACCCAGAGTCCTGGGAAGATCAGAGGCGCGATGCAGTCGATACAAACCGGCCATACCTCTTCTTCAAGAGACATGGTAGATCCGTATAGGACAGCACACGGGACGAACACGTCGTCCAGTGGCCCAACGCTCAGACCACAGTTTTCACACTCAGTAGCGCCAATGGCGAAGTCAAAGATTCCGGCATTGGCGCTCTTGAGCGCGTCTTCTGCTGACTCGATCATGTAGAGGTCGTATGACTTCACGACCTCAATCTATCAGGGTCGTCTCAGCTAAGGATCTTCTTGATCGAGGAAAGCTGCGCCTCGAGCTCGGCGATTCGGAGCTTGAGATTGAACACCTCGAGGCTGTCCGTCTGCATCGTCGTTGCCTTACCAGGCCGGACAGTCTTCTTGGTGCTCTTCTTTCGCTGCTGGTACGCGTTGTATCCGGCGCGGCGTGCTGCCTTTCCAAGCGAGCTGACGTCGATTCCGGAGAACACGGCAGACGACTTACGAGCCGGAAGCTCGGGACCGCCGGCCCAGTACAGGCGAACGCCGTAGTGATACGCGATCGCTCCACGGGCAACCGTATCTTCCTTGTTCTCGAGACGTGAGAACACTGTTCCCTGACTCTCGAGTAGCTGCAGCACGGAGTGCACGTGAGACGTCGTGTACTTGACTCCACGCTTCGCGTTGATCTGCTCGGCGATCTCTCGAGCCGTCACGGGCTCGGTCGCTCCACGAAGAGCGTCGAGGATGATCTTTCGAGTCGCCTCGCCTTTGTGCAGAATTGCATTCTGGTATGTCATTGTTTTCCGTCCTTTACGGTGTTGGTAAGTTCATTATAACCGCTTTAGATTCGGTTGTCATGAACTATTATAAATTTCCCGGTGAGCCGGTAAGTTCATTATAATTGCTTTAGAAACTCAGTCGACGACGCTAAATACGCCGGACTCGGCACCAAGCCTCTCGAGGTTGTTCCGGTTGGGAATTCCGTTCGCGTCATCACCGACGTGGCCGGTTAAACGCTGCCATCGGGCAAAGGCGACACGGGTCGAGTCATCGAAGAGCGCCGGTACGTGATCGTCGAGATCGACGACCCGCTGAAGAGCGAGCTGGACGTTTAAGATATCTCGTCCACGCGCTCCAGGTTTTACCTTCATGGCACTGACGAAAACGATGCCCGTCTGCGCTCCGAAGGTCCTCCCAGGCCGGGCATTGAAATCGGGCCGACAGAACGCGGATACGTCGTGATGTGACCGAACAAGCCGGCGGATCTCGCCGTTCACCGCCTCGATCGAGACAAAACGCTTTCGATTACGCCACTCGGACGTGTCGACGACGATACCGAGATGAGGCATCGAGAACGGATCGGACGAGATCGTCGAGAACGAGAAGAACACGACGTCTCCAGGCATCGGCTCTTTCCTTGCCCGTCTGCGTCTCAGTAGTTCTGCCAGGCCGGAAGGTGAGTAGACGCACGCCGGCAGGCTGTGAATCGTCAAACCAGAGTCAAACGCGACGCAGTCGACGAACGCACCGGACCATGGAGCTGAATGGCTATTATAACCTGCCCGTCTGCCAAACTCAGACAGCCCACCAGGCCGGGCCTTGTAGCCAACGTATTTTTCAGCCGTGGTGATGAATCTATTCGTAAGCTCTAGTCGACGCTGTCTTCGAGAGAGCTTGCGTCGAACATCTGGTTCAACTCCTGAAGTAGGAGCGTCGCCTCGTTCGCTCTCGCCGTCGTCCGAATGTGATCTTCTCTCGTCGTGCATTTTTCAATGTCTTCCTTCAGGCGCTCGATCAACTGCTCGGTCATCGCCGTGACGTTGGTTCTGTTCACTTCTACTCTCCTTGAAGCTCAACATCACTCTCGTCACTTTCCGGTACGGCAACTCCAAGTTCGGCCATGCGAGCAGACGCCTCGATGGCGCCGGCAGCAAGCCGGTTCAGACGTTCGGCGACGATCTGCGCCGGCGAACGCCCATCCGTTACCTCGATCCGTGCGTCAAACTCGACGCCGCCGCGCACGCCGGCGCGATCAAGGATCTCGGTAGATGCCTTCAGGCGAACCGGCTCGGACGCCGCGTTCTCCATAAGATCTTCTAGGACGTCGACCGCGTACGGAGCGGCCTGGGTCAACTTTGCGCGCGCACGTTCGACGTCCTCGCCAGGCTTGCGCTGTAGGGACCCGAGATGAACGCGGCACAGTCCGTCGTCCTTCGGCCGTCCCGAGCTCCACATCATGCACCGGATTCCGTCGTCCTTGACGGCGCGGCAGCGAACCGGCATGGACTTGGGTTCGCGTCTCGAGGAGGTCGGTCCGCCCTCGTCCTGTTCCTTGAGATACGCGCGCGTCGATGCGATTACCCACGCCGGAACGAGGTGATCGGACGCGCTCTCAGCGATGAGATCAAGGCCGGTGATGTAGTCACTGTTATAATAGTCCGGATTCGTGAGAATCGGCTTCTTCTCCGTGAGGGAGATGACGCGACGCGCCTTGTCCATTTCTGGAGAGCGTGCGGCGATGAGACCTGTAGGCACGCCGTTGCTTGCGTAGACCGGGTCCCAGCCCATCTTCGCGCGGCGAAGGATCGAGCGGTTGCCGTAGGTATCCTGACAGATACCTTTCTCCACCTCGTCGATCCCGAGAGCCGCGAGATCCGGGCGCATGCTGATCGGTTCGTCAACCTCGACGATCGGCCGCTCGGCCTTTGACTCGTCGCCGTCACTAAGTTCTAGGTATGACATGCGGATCTCTTTTCGATTTGGTGAGGAGCCCGCCGCACGGGGAGAGGGCAACTAGCGACGGGCCCCTCGAGCCTTGCAGCTCAGGACTTCCGGCCGAACAGACGCTTCCAGATAGAAAGCTTCTTTACCTCGGCGGTGATCTCCTGCGCGGCTGTGTCCGCCCAGATCAGCGCGTCGGTGACCTCGTCAAAGGTGTCCACGACCTCGGCCTTGGCCTCGGCCACCTTTTCGGCGACGGGCTTCTTGGCTGCGGTCTTCTTGGCCGGAGTCGCTTTCTTCGCTGCTGTCTTCTTTGCCGGCGCGGCCTTCTTGACGGGGGTCGCCTTCTTGGCGGCCGCCTTCTTGACAGGCTCGGTGGCTTTCTTCTTTGCTGCCATGTTGTGTGTTTCTTTCTCTCCTAGGGAGCGGTCGCTCCATGTCTAGAACTTGAGGCGTACGGTAATGGTTTCACATCGCCATCTCGGGCGATTTTCGCGAGAGTGGGCTCAGAAGCGTACCTCTCGGAGGCTTCTTGTAAAAACAATGGTACTTTGTAAGTTTTATCAGGTTTGCTGAAGTGCTTCTGCACTAAACGTCAATTTCTTGCTTTCAGCCTGGGCACAGCCAAAGAGAAGCTTGGTGAAGAATGACGTGCTCAAGCTCTTTTTCTTCTCTCGGTCTGTTCATTCCGTTGATCGTGATGTGCATCTGTCCGTGAGAGACACCGTTCTTTATAATGTTGCAATACTGCTGGCCACGCGCGATCATGGCTTCTGAGTTCATGAGTTCACTCGCTCCAGGTATCGCCATGTTCACCTGCTCTATAAAAGAAGAAATGTCTGACTTGGACGAAGCGCAGGACGCTACAAGAGCTAACGATAGAATAATGCGCTTCACGGCAGTGGCATGTTCAACGCGATGTACTCTGCCTTAGCAGATTGATCTGGGCAAAGATTGATGATCCCAGAAAGAACGACCGAGAAGTGCATCTTCCGATCTTCGTTGTCTGTTCCACCCTCGTTGATCCTCTCGACCACATCGGTGTCGTTCATTCCTTCTGTCATGAGTTCACACCAAAGTCTGCCGTACTCAAGCATCGAGTCATTATCTAGCGTCAGGTTTCCGTGAAAGAAGTAGCGGACGTCATCGAAGAAAGCAAACTCTTCTTGGGTATAGATCTTTTCACTAGGCAAGGTGTTGAACTGCGGGATGACCGTAGTCGTGACAAGCGGCGTAAGTGTCGTAGTCGTATTTGAGTCTGCTGCGGAACAGCCGACAGCGACAAGTAGAAGTAGAGGTGCAAGCTTCAAGATTTTCTCCATAGTTTGGCGTTTTTTGTGTATACGGCGATGTACGCTATAGATCCGACAATGAATCCGTAGGTCTTAGTTTGGATAGCGAAAACGATCCAGAGGCATTCCATGACGATCAGCCACAGGAACGCCTCCCAGCGCTTCTTGCCTACAAAGTACATCCCAAGGATACCCATTGAGGCAAGAAGCCACGACCATTGGAGTTCCGTCAAGCGAACTTCCATTGCTGTTCGGGGCAGAAGTTGATGACTGCCGATGCAACGATAGCTGTCGCAAAGGTCGGATCATCCAACGTCAGCAGAGCTGCGAACACGTCACGAGAGGTTGCGCCACCTTGAAGAGTCTGGCACACGAGGTACCCGGCGTCGATCACGTCGGAGTCCGGAATGAGAATCGGACCGTACGAGTACTCGATGTCAGCGATGAACTCATCTTCGTCAGACCAATAGTCCGTCGGCGACGTGGCGATGGGAGCGTCTGTCGTCTTGACCACGTTTGTGGTCGTGTCAGGGGCATCGGTGCTTACGACATAGACCGTCTTGGTCCCACCGCAAGCAGCAAGAGAAACGGTTGCTGTAGCAGCAATAGCAATTTTTCTAAACATCATCTTGTACTTCTTTCTGTGTTTGGTTCTAGCAATATAACAACTCTAGAACTTGAGAGCCGGATGTCAGGATTGAACTGACGACCTACCGCTTACAAGGCGGTTGCTCTACCGCTGAGCTAATCCGGCTAGCGACGACGATGTGGTGCGGATACTTGATTGTGTTCCCGTAGTAGATGCTCAACAAGCGTCCTAGTTTTTTGGTTCCACATCGTCGCCAGCGCCGAGAGCAGGAATCGAACCTGCGACCAAGAGATTAGAAGGCTCTTGCTCTATCCACTGAGCTACCTCGGCAATGGCTTTAGTCTTTTTGTATTAGTTCCCGCGCCTCCTGTAGAAACTTCCCATAGAGAAATCTGTTGTCCAGAAGATAACATGAGATGAAACTTTCGCCGGCGGTCTTCATCTGTTTTCTGATCTCACGGAAGTTCATGAGGTCTGTTGGGTGAGCCTTGATGTACTCGGCTAGCCAGGTCACAGCGCGTTCGTGTGTTGTCTCCGTCATTTCTTACCTTTGTCTTGTTGGTACCGGGTGCAGGAATTGAACCTGCTCAAGGACTTTATAAGAGTCCCTCCGTCAAACCGTCCGGACCACCCGGCATTATTTATATCATCTTTAGAATCAAACTTCGTAGACGGTCTCTTTATGATGCCGAACTTTTACGTTTGGATCTACCATGATCTTGTGTCCGGCACGTTGGGCACGTCCACACCAGGAATAGTCCTCCCCGACGTTGACCCGCATCTCGCTTTCTGGAGTCCATTGAACTTTCCCAATGAGAAACCAGGGGCGTTCGATGCTCTCGAAAACACCTCTCTTCACACATAGAAAACCAAACCCAACTCCTCCAACCTCTACAGGATCTTCGTGAAGTAGAAACTCTACCTTGTTGACCCTCGTCGGAACTCCTCGCTCGTTCGGGTAGTTCACAGCGACGGTCCCTGCTGGGTCTAGAGCGTAGAGACCAGAGATGACGCAGTGATCAGAGAGGTAGAGTCTCATGAAGTCTTCGGGAGTCCACTCGATGTCAGAGTCGATCCAGAACAACTTATTATAAAGGTACTTACCTTCAGCGATCTCGTTACTCTCGTAGTTGTGGTCCCAACGGTCGATCGCGGTAAGCTCTCTGGCCGTAGGGACGAACGACGAGTACTTATTCAGAAAGCCGACGCGCATTCCGTGATTGCAGCAGTAGTTCACGGTCTTCATGAGACTCGAGACATACTCGGCATGGAACATGCGTCCAGGGGTAGCGATCAGTACATCGTAGAACTCAGTCATTGTCATACTTCGAGACTATGAACAGTATCGCGAGCATCGCGAGTAAGAGCAAGAAGTGATCCATCATTATACCTCCACACGACACTTAGGGCAAAGTAGAGCATCGAACCCGGTAGCGTAAGCAACAGACGTCCCTTGCTGAGTTACAGGGACCGGGACTACGTCCTTCGTCTCTGCTCCACAGCGATCACACTTTGGAGGATCGATCCACTTCACCCACAAACCTTCCTTGACGTGCGACAGCATACCAAGAGCTAGAGCGTGAAACGGTCCAGCGCCCGAGGTCTTTCTCAGAAACTTTCTTGTGTCCTGCGCCGTGATCACCGGTCTACACTTCTTGCACGGGCATTCCATTCTCGATGGCTTACAGTACACGATACCGTTCGTTACCGTATGCCGCGTTACGGCGTGACCACATACGCAGATCCGACCGTCTGACTCCTTGTATCTCCGAGATCCCAGAGACTCAAGACGCTCCTCGGCAGCGATCACGTCATCTACAGAAAGACCCATCGCGGCAAGCGCGTCCTCTGCGCTTCCGACACTCTCTTCTTCGTCTTTCTTCATTTTGTCTCCTTGTACAGATCGTTGTGTACAACCGCGTTGTGTACAACTTTCAGATTGATTATACAGCATTCTCTCTTTGATTGACTACCAATACATAAAAAGTTGCCTAATTTTCTTTGTAGCCGATTTTCCGACCTTTCTTTTATAAGGTGCATGCGTACACGTATACGCGTATTAGAAGAAGGATCGTTAATTCAGTTTTATGTATTTATATTCTCCTCTTACTAAGCACTTTTTTCTCTCTGCTCTTTCATTCTGTCTTAGTATCTTCTCGAAGGCTCTAACCCTCTCTTTTTTCTGCGCGCTACTTTTTTGACTTAGTATCTTTTCGTAGCCTCTCTCTGTCTCTCTCCCGAGCGTCTTTACTTTGTACATTAACTTCCCTCTTTTCCTCTTTTTCTCCCTCTCTTTCTTCCTCTTTTTCCTTGCTTTGTACAATAGGGACGGGCTGAAAAACTCACTCTTTCTCCTACTCTCTATAGTCACCTCCTCACCTCTATGTGTAGAATGATCGCATGTCGGTCTTCGATGCTTCACTGTACGAGCACACGATGCGCAAGCTCAACTCGTGCGTTCACACGCTCTACAGAATCGCCGACACGTTACCAGACATCGACGAGATCTCCGACCCGGACGAGAGAGCCGATCTCTTGATCCTCGCCGAGAACCTCATTGACGTCGCCTCGTTTGTCACCGACACCGCCAGGGACATCGCCTGGCTTCACACTCCGGTTCCTGAACCAGAAGAATAAGGTAAAATGCAAAACCACGGACACCGCACGGGAGAGCGGTTTCGGGGCAAAAGAATCGGATACCGAAGAGGATCCTGGATCATTCTCCCGCTAGCGGTTGTAGCCTGGGTTCTACCTACGGCTCCCGCTCAGGCGAATAGCAATCTACTGACCAACGGCGGCTTTGACGGTTCGACCGGGTGGACGGTACTACAGAACGGCGGCTCTGGAGTGCTGTTCAACGGAGCTCTCCGCTTCTCCTACGACACCGGTCTTGTCTCGCAGACCGTGAGTGTTTCCCCTGGAAGAACCCTAAATGTATCATTTACGGTTGACAACAGCCAGTCTAACCGTATTGGTCCCGGAGATCCGATCTCAGATACCTGGACGGCAACCCTCTCATCAGGGGAAACGGCTTCATCCGTCACTAGATCCGTCGCTCACGGCCTCGAGACCTTTAGCCTTTCCATCACCACCCCGGCAGGCTCATCGGACGCCACGTTGACATTTAGCGGCATCGACAACGGCTACTGGGCGGGTCACTACGGCCCGGTTGTTGACAGTGTAACACTTATTTCTACCCTACCCTCAACTCCCGCCAATAACGGTTGTGGCCCGTATCCAGCCATTTCGGTGACCGGGAACACGGGAGGGCCGGTCTGGGGATCTAATCCGTATACCGACGACTCAAACTTTGGAACCGCCGCCGTTCACGCTGGTCTCATCGCGGTTGGTGAAACGGCGATCATCGAGCCCTACGCCGTCGACAACTACCCAAGCTACTCCGGAAGCGCGGCGAACGGAGTCACGACATACGACTGGGGCGGCGCGTGGTGCGGATACTACATCAAGATTCTAGGTGAACCTCTTCCCGGAACTACCACAACGACTACGACAACTCTGCCAAAGGTTCTTGGTGCTCCAACAAATCTTAGCGTTGAGAACACAGAGAGTGGAGTGCTTATCGACTGGGAAGCGTCACAGAGTGATTCTGGAGTTTCTCCCGAGCGATACGCAGTTTCATGGAGCACTGGATCAGCGGGTTGGGGAGTCGCAACAGGCAACGTTGGAGACGCAAACGCGCTAAACACACAGATACTTCTTGGCTATCAACTATTCGAGTCAACGGGAGGTTTGAACACTGAATACACGTTCACCGTTCGTGCCGACAACGACACGCACGGAGTCTACTCACAAGTTTCTCAGAGCGTTACGTTAACTATAGACACACCGGAGGTTCCAACAACATGGCCAGAATCGACCAGCACGACCACCTCATCGACAGATGCCCCGACCCCTTCTGTGGATGTTCCTACGACAACTGCACCTGTCACTTCGACGGATCCTACACCGACAACGATCTCTGCACCTGCGCCTGTCACGACGACGAGTTCGACATCGACAACGACTGATGCGCCCGCCGAGGAAACTACACCGCCGGAAACAACCGTGGCTGAGCCCGAGACAACTGACCCGGCACCAGAAACAACAGACCCAGAACCAGATCCAGGACCAGGAGACGATGTAACCGAGCTCTCTCCTGAAGAGCTTAGTGACATTGAAGAACCAGAGCAACTCGAGGCTCTCATCGACTCAGGCAACATCGACGCGCTCGACTCTGAGCAGTTGTTGTCGATCGTTGAAAACGATGCGTTCACCGAGCTTTCAGCAGAGGCGTTTGGTGAAGTTCTCGATGCAGTGTTCGACGAATCTCTTTCCGATGAAGAGTTTCAAGATGTTTTAGACTCTGTTCTCAGTGCGCCTATCTCAGACGAACAGTTTGATGAACTTGTTGACGCGCTAGGCAGTGACTCCGTCACAGATGAGCAGGTACAGGAAGCCGTTGATCAGATCATTGAAAACGGTATCACCGAGGAATTTGCTACGTCCCTCGCGTCAAGTGCCGACATTCTTACCTCGATCGACGGCGACGCAGCGTCTGAGATCTTTGCCGAGGTTCCGGTGTCTGACCTAACTGACGAAGAAGCAGAGCAGATTGTCGCCGCCGTCCAGGACGCAAGCGAAGAAGTTCGTGAGTCATTCGAGACCGAGATCAACATCTTTGGCGCCGGAAGCCTTGACACGTATGTTCCGATCGGCTCGGCTGTTGACGTCGGAACCCGCCGAGTCGTCATCGCCGCAACGACGGTAGTATCTGTATTGACGGTTGCTTCTCCCCCCTCTTCTCCCGCCCCCTCCTCACCAGGAGGTAGCGGTTCAGGAAGCGGTGGCCCGTCAGGAAGTGGTGGCGGTACTAGTGCTGAGCCCAGTTCCGAGAGGCGAAGAAGACTTCCCGGAGGCCGCTAATGTTTAAGAAACTCATCAACGAGATTCACGCTCTTGCCTGGACCCTCGCCGGTGCTGGCACTGTTCTTATCACTCTCTCCGGCGACACGCGTACCCAAGGCATCTGGATCACCGTCGCCGCTCTCATTGTTCACCTAATCGGAACGCTCATCAAAAAGGATTCGGAATAAAAATGAAAAAGCTATTGCTCGCGTTGTTGTTCACTCCGCTTATTGCGGTGTTCGCTTCAGGCTCTCCTGTCGCTCCCGTTAGCGCAAGCGGAGGCGGACCGATCGTTCTTGACGGTATGGACCCTGTTTGCCACTCGGGATGGGAAGGAACCGGTGCATACATCGGCAACGTGCTCAAGAAAGTGCACGACGGCTCGAGTATTCCGAGCAACGGTCACATCGCGATCATCGGTTCAAACGCTACAACGACCTCGTGCGGCGCGAACTGGGCGACACAGTTGAGCACACAGTTCCTCGCCGGTTTCACGACGGCTCCTGTTGTAGATTTCTACACCACCGACGCTCAGATCAACACGTTTTTCTCGACGACCATCGTGTCTAATCCTCCCGCGGTGATCTGGATTCCCGACAACTGGAACCGTTCATCAGCAACAGAAGCGATCTTTACTGCAAACGCCGAGAAGATTGCTGACTTCGTCAATAGCGGCGGCGGTCTCTTTGCGAACATGGGATCGTACGGTTGGCTGACTGCGCTACTTCCGAACGCTGTCTATAACGACGGTGGTTGCAACGGCGGACCCGAGGCGACAACAGACGGAGCAGCAGATTTCAACCTGACAAACGCTCTCGTTGCAGCGTGCTGGCACGGTTACTTCACCGGAAACGTTGGCACGCTGAAGACGCTCGTTGACTATCCGTACCCTACAGCGTCTGACACTCGCAAGGCAGTATCTATCGGCGGCGGTTCCGTTGCTCTTCCGAGCTCGTTCACTCTGGCTGTTAGCCCCGAGAACCCTCGAGCAGGCGAACCGTTGACCATCACTGCAACCGCTCAGACGCTGGCTGGAGTGCCGCAGGCTGGCGTCACGGTGACAATTACGGTTTCCGCCGGTCCCGACGCTGGACAGGTTCTCACGGCCACTACAGACGCTAGTGGTGTAGCAACGATCACTGTTAACACAGCCTCACAAGGCACCGCTGTCTACACCGCGACAGCTACGGTGAACGGCGTATCGAAGACAGTGTCAAAGACAGTGACGTGGGATCCGCCGGCTCCAACTACAACAACCACACCGGCCCCTACAACTACGACTGAGCCGACAACAACTACTACTGAACCTGTGCCCACCACGGCGGCTCCTACAGTGACTGAGCCACCAACCACGGTCACTCCTTCGCCTGAACCAGAGCAACTTCCAGTTACCGGGTCTGATTACTCTGGGCTTATCGCGTTCGGTCTGCTTCTTGTTGTTCTTGGCGTATACTCGGTGAGAAAAGGCAAGTAATTTTCTCTCTGCCGCACATTATTTTGCCTTCACATGTATAATCACTGAAGCGGCTCAACGCCGTGCAGTAGACTACACATGGAGAAAGCAAAATGACAGAGATCACCTCTGAAGATCTTATTGAAACGTACGCAAGTTTGATCGAGCCTCACCTTGAGCTCGCGAAGCGCGCGTACGGAGCAAAGACCCAGAACACGCCGGCCCACCATGCCAGTCGTGAGTACACCCGTCTTCTTGTTGAGTTTCACGAGAACGGCGGAAGTTTGATTAAGCTCGCGAAGAGGATCGGTGTTTCGTACTCTGGAGTGCGCCGCCGTGTCTTTACATCAAACGTTCCGTCCGTGAAGACAACAAGAAAGCAGCGGTCACTGATCGACCAAAAGATGATCGATGACGCGGCGGCTCGAGTGACAAACGCTAAGATCGTCAGCATCGAGAAGTATCACGAGCAGCTTCACAACGAGTACTACAGCGGTATCCCGATGAACGTTCTTGCCAAGGCTCTTGGTATCTCGAATGCTGCGCCGTTGTATTACGGAATTCAGCGTCACTACAAGCGCGTGCACGAGACTGCCTGAGTCTACCGGCCTTGGACTTTCAACAGGAATACGACGCGTCGTACGAAGAAACGTTACGGGTCATCGCGGACGTTCTTGATTCAGGAGTCGCAAGCGTAACTTTTAGTCCCGACTTTCTAAGAGACCTTGCTGACGAGTTGTCACGTCTTCGGACGGTCAACGAGGAGTCCAGTTCGACAATCGCGACTCTTCAGCAATACACTAAATACTAGATACAGCATTGAACGGAAAGACGAGATGATTAGAACTATCATTGTCACTACTATTCAAACCGTTGTTGGCTTTTCAACAGGGTTGATGCTAGCAAGATACCAGTCAAGAAGGTTTGGCAATGACCGATGACATCGTGATCCGACTACGCGATATTGCCCAGTTGCGTGGCGACATAAGTGGTCGTATTATCCCCATCGCGTGCACGGAAGCCGCCGACGAGATTGAACGACTACGACAAGTAGGCGATGCCCTTGCTAAAGGTGTCCGTACTGGCAGGTGGGACGATGCGCTAGACGCATGGGCTGAGGCACGCGGTACGTGACGCCATCGTGTTGCTACAATGATGAATGAAGTCAAACTCTATTAAGAGTTCGTCTTCTGTCGCTCGTCGAATTGATCTAGGATTTCCTGCGAGTACTCTGTACCTTTGTACTTACGGCGTCGCAGGAACTTATCGTTGCGCAGATACCCGGCAAGATATCTAGACTCTTCGTTTTCTCCACCCCAGAAACCAAGTTCGTTGTTTTCACGAGCGTGCTGTCTGCACTGCATCTTGACCGGGCACTGGTTACATACGACCGCCGCTAGTCTTTCTCGCTTGAGCTTAGTAGCTCTCTTTTCAACCTGCGCCGGAAAGAATAACTCCGTCTTACCAGCGCAGATAGCCTGGCTAAACCAAGTGATGTCTTTCAATGTCCCTCTCCTGTTATGTGTTCAGCTCTTAGGCTGTGGTTTTGGTCTTGGTGTCGGTTTCTTTTTTCCGTTGAATACTTCGTTGATCTCGGCTGTTGTTAGCTTGCCGTCATCCATGTAGGCGTTTGCTAGTCCCTCGACCACGAACGCTACACCACCGATTCCGGCCATCAGCACTGCCTTCCACAAAGGAATTCCAGCAACTGCTCCGGCGCCGATTACTCCAAGACCGCTGGCAGCGAACTTGGCGACTATTCTTGTAACGATATGCGTGAACTGTTCCATGAGAGGGCTCTCCTAAGTTGTGTGCCCTCCCCAGGACAGTTACATCATATCTCACTTGGAGTTATCCTTCACGAACTTGATTTCACAGGCATCTGTAGTGCAGTACGACTCGCCGATAGCATCGGCGGCCATTCCAGCATAGACCCCCGAGAAGTCGATCGGAAAGAGGTTCATTGCCGCCTTCTCGTACTCCTCCTGAGTGATCTGAGTGTATGGCATCTGCGGATAGGTGAAGTTACCCGATGGCAGGAACGACACCGTCTTGAGCTGACCGTCATACATGTGTAGCACGGTTCCAACGTGGTCGGACTCGGTCTCCGGATCAAAGGAGATCGTGACCGATACCGAGTTGTCGGACCAGTATCTCTGAGCGGTAGCGGCCAGTGACATCTTCTCAAAGATGGTGACGTCTCGTTCAGCACGCTCGGCTCTTGACTTGATCGGAAAGAATACGACCGACGTCGTGTCCGGAGACTCGCTTGCCGGCTCAACCTTGTAGTTCGCCATCTTGAATAGCTGAACCATCGGGTCGTCGTTCGAGAAACGAATAGCACGCATGAAGAACTTTCCACCAGGAGTCCAGTGCACTCCAGGAGACTCGCCGGCAAGAATCGACACGGTGCCTGACGGCTTCACTGTCGTCATCTTGATCGACTCACGGATTCCTAACCACTCGGAGTACGTAACGTCGTAGTTCTTGATCGTGTTATATCCGGCGTCCATCCACTCACGAAGAACTGGCATTCCGACACGGTCAGCAAAGTTAGCGACACCCGACATCGACGTTCCGATGCGACGGTTGCGCTGCATGATCGCGTTTGTCTCCTCCCAGTGCGTCGGGAGAAGTGTGACGGTCTTCGCATAGAGATACGCAAACTTGAGCGTGCGCTTGTAGTCCTCGAGACTGTCGTGACGATTTAGATATGTCTCGACAAGCGTGCAGCACTCGTACGACTCGAGCGACTGTTCTGCGCACGGGTTGTATCCGGCTACTCGATGGTCCTTGTTGTTGATCGGATCAGCAAGACGACCATACTTGCGCGACATGTCTAGCCAGATGACGCCAGGCTCTCCATTCAGCGCGATGCCTTCTACGATTCCGCTCAGGTCTTCACCGACGCTTGTCGTCACGGAGTTGTTTGACATCCAACCCCAGCCTGGTGCAGCAGGGTCGTATGAGTTACGCTCGGGAAACTTCTCGGCGTTCTTGAGGTTAAGGAAGTTCTCATCGTCAAGACGACCGAGCAACAGCTCGGCTGAACGGCGCACGTTGCCAGACACTACACAGACGCCGATGAGATTTCCGATGTCGGCGATATCAACACGCGTAAGCTTTTCGCCACCGCGTCCATTGAATAGTCTGCGGATGTGATTATGTAGTTTCTCGAGTGGCTCGTGCCCGGCGGCTGTACCGCCAAACGTCTTGATCGGTGCACCTGCTGGGCGCACAAGGCTGTAGTCAAAATCGATGATGTTCTGGTCTGGCTTTAGATATGAGTTCAACAGCAACGTCGTTGACTCGACCCAACCTTCACGGGTGTCCGGAACTTCGTAGACGTGATTGTTAGGGCCAGGCTTGTAGATCGCAAAGTCCTTGTCTGCGCCAAGATCGTCGAACCCTACACCGACACCGAGCATCGACGCTTCCATAAGAAACGCGAATGGTTTAGCAGGATTTGCCTTTGTCATCTCGCCGGTTGAAACGAATGCGCAGTTCTGCAACGCAGCCGAGTTGCGATGTCTGTTCACAAGCTCGGTACCCATCACCCAAAGACCGCGTCCGGGTGGTGTCCACTTCAGATTGAATAGACGATCAAACGCGTCCTTGGCGCTTGCCTGCGCCTTCGAGTCGTTCCACGGCAGACGGTTTGTCTTACAGTGATCCTTTTGAAGCGAGTACATTCCGTTGATCACTCGCTCGCAGACGTCAACCCAGGTTTCCTTTGTCCCGTCTTCCTTTAGACGAGAATACGTGCGCAGAAACGTGATCTCACCCACGGAGTTGCCGGCGGCGTCTGCGTAACCAAACGGCGCTTTCTTTTCTCTATAGCCGGCAACGAAGTCCTCACTGATGCGGAAAGAGAAAATGCTAGACACGATTACACCTCATTGTTGTTTGTAGCGATTAGTGAATTAGTTCGCCCGAAAGGCTTCCAAGTATTTCAAGGCACGTCGGGCACATCGGAAAGCCAGCCTCGTCTCTTGACGGAACCCATATCTTCCCGCAGAGAGACGCTACAGCGGAGCCGTTGTTGTACGACTCTACAGCGTCTTGAAGCTCTACAAAATGAGAAAAGAGATCGTGATCGCCCGGTTCAGATCCAATTGAGTGGATCTTTACGTGGTTAACTAAATCTGACATTCTGGACACCAGTAGAGCTTTCTTCCATCAACGTTTGACTGTTCAATCTTAGTATTGCATATTCTACACGGAAGTCCGGTACGCTTATAAACGTAGCTGAACTGCGCGTGACCGCCAATTGCCGCTTCTTCACTGGTTAAGTACTGCGGGTTTACGGTCTTTATGACGCCGTCAACTGCTCCAATACGCAAGAGCGCTCGAGCGTCGCACCAGATCTCATCAAACTCGTCTCGACTTAGTTTATTGCCCGGCATCATCGGATCGATCTGAGCCCTAAAAAGCAGTTCGGCTCTGTACACGTTTCCGACGCCAGCAATGACTGCCTGGTTCATCAATAGAGACGCGATGCTCTTCTTACTCTTGGAAATATTATTCCAAGCCTGATCAGCATCAGCGTTCTCGTGTATCGGGTCAGGCCCAAGCTTTGCAGTGATAAGATGCATCTGCTCTTCCGTGATCAGCTCACACTTTGTAGGACCAACGAGATCAGATGTATATTCGTCGTTTTGCAGTCGTAGCCGTGTTGTATGCGTTGGCTGCTCTTGTGCTGCTTTCGTTAAAGTAAACCAACCATAGAGACCGAGATGCACGTGAACGATCGGTCTGCCAAAGTGAAGAAAAAGATGTTTTCCGTGAGCGCTCGCGTGCGTCATAACCTGGTCGTCGATCTGACGAGCGTACAGTGCGAATCTTCCCTGTGGACTTGACGCCTTGACTTTTTTCCCGGCAAACCACTTTTCGTGGACGGTGGCAAGATGTCGTATCGTGTGTCCTTCAGGCATTGCTCATATCATACAATAACGACGCGCAAAAATGTATGACGGGCAGTCAACTTTCTAAACTTTCTTGAGAAGTTTCAACGCTTTTTTCTGGTCAATAATCGCCAGATAAGACGACGCATCATCCTTACCAAATGAAATAACAAAGTTCCCGTCTTTCTCGATGATTCCTGCAGCGAACTCGATTCCCTTTGAGATGAAGCGAAACGGCTCACTCATCTCGATGACCCAGCCGTTGCGATCAATTCTTACAAAGTAGTGATAGTAGTCTTTCTGTACGTCGTCTACGTATATCTGTCTTTCAACAAGAAACTTTTGATGACCTCTTGAGATAAGCAACTTGTGCATGATCGCGATGTACGTCCCGTCCTCAAGTTCAAGCAGATGAGTGTTTCCTCGAAGACCAGCAAGGTTCTTGTTGTCTAGGAGACGCATGATGACCTTACCGTCTTTGACTATTCCGTTTCCGTTGTAAACGTAGTCAAAGTGTGGAGACTTGTAGTTTGCTGTCATCCAGTTCTTCTCAGGCTTCATCGCGTTGACGCCTTCGTATAGAACTACTTTCTCAACATAGGTTGCCTTGTCGTTGAGGTAGCACTCACAGTATCTTGCTATCGGTATGTTTCGCTCCATAGCGACGGCGGTAAACATCCACCTGCCGTCACGACAAAGCAACTTAGCGTCTTCAACACCGCGGTACAGATCTACTCCACATCTAGAGAAGTCGATCGGTCTTAGGTTCTGCAGCTCGAGATCGTCGCTGAGCTCAGCAAACCAGACGTTGTTTCTAATCTTGTCTCCATATGTCACGCTAAGTTCGCCGTGCGGCAGAATAACATAGTTACTCGAGCGAAACGTAATCGCGTATCCCTTGAAGGGATTGATTCCAATAGACGGGTTGAACGCAGACCAAAGCTTGTCTTCCTTGTCAACCAATCTTCTTAGATAGCGAATCTCGCCTCCGAGCTTTTCAAACGTAGAGTCCAAGAGGATACCGATCTATGACAGGAGATGTTTTCTTCGCTAGCGCGAGTATGTTATCGCCGACGTCTTCTATCTCAAACCCGGCGTCTCGCAGCGCGTTGACAGCCTGGGTCAACCCGTCTTCAAAAAGATCCTCCGTCCACACCTTTGGAGTGAATCCAGCACTCTTTAGAACTTTTATAAGACTCGTCACCGAGTACTCATAGTTGTGACGATGGTACTCTCGGCTTCGATGATAGTGCATAAAGAAGTACGGCTCAAGACCGCTAAGCATCTTTGTGATCCCTCGAGAACTTACGACGTTTGGTGTTGTCAAAAGAAGAGTGCCGCCGGTCTTGAGAACTCTGTTTACCTCGGCAAGCATGAACATCGGGTCGATCTCCATGTGCTCGAGAACTTCACAGCACAGAACCGAGTCAAACGTCTCGTCCTTAACTGGCACTATTGAGTGCTCGAGGTCGACGTTGTAGCAGCGGACCGTCGTGTTGTAGCGCCCCAGCGCAAACTCAACGTCGCTCGTTCCAGCCGTCTGCTCAGAATGATCGCGTAGACGAGTGCCGTGGATTTCTAGGTTTGGCAGAAGATGTTTGGCGACCATCGGGATAAATCCGCTTGTTCCGATCTCGAGCATCTTTCCACTTAGGTTTTCCCTAAAAAGCAGATCCGCCGTCCTGGCCAATCTCGCGGTATGAACGCTGTGGTACTCATCGGCACCCTGAAGAACGTCCCGAACCACACTCTCCACACGTTCATGTATCTCATTGTACGGATCCGTTTTCATTTTTCTATCCTATCCTCTTCGTCCTCTCCCTCGTACACAACAATAACTGCGGCTGAAAAGTGACGGTTTTCATCATGGATTATGATGTTGATTAACCGTTCACCGCCTTCCATAGGAGCGACTACAAATGAGTCTGCCTTTCATCAAACTAGTAGTGCCAACCGCGCTGAAGCAGTACAAGAACGGGCAGTTGCCCGACTCTGTTCTGGCAAAGGTAAAGACCGGCGGACGCATGTATGCTCCGGTCGCCGAGCAGTTCAACGCTATGTATGACGCCGCTCTTGCGGCCGGCTTCAAGTTGAAGAACATCGGAGACTACCGCGGTTTTGAAGATCAACTCAAGATGTTCATGGATCGCTACACGACCACAGATCAAGGCCGTAGCCCACAGGTTACGCGCCAGTACGAGGGCAAGACCTGGTACCTCAAGCCAGGCAAGGCTCCAAGCGCCGCTCCCGATCCCACCGGCGTCAAGGGTTCCAATCACGGTTGGGGACTCGCCATCGACCTTGGTTACGACCAGGGCGGCAAGTTGACAGCGATGGGTGGAGCGTGCTTCGACTGGATGTGTGCGAACGCTCCTAAGTATGGTTTCTATCTTCAGACAGCAGACAAGAACTCCAAGGAGTACGAGGCGTGGCACTGGCAGTACTGCCTCGGCGACGCAACACCTAGCGGCGCGCCTGCTGCAGCACCCGCCGCGGCCGCTGCGCCAGCACCAGCCGCTGCGCCCGCCGGCGGTGGAATGAAGTTTGACTACCCCGGTTCGCCAGTGCAAAAGGGTTCAACAGGCGCGGCCGTTAAGCTCGTGCAGGCGGTCGTTGGCGTAACCCTCGTTGATGGTCAGTTTGGCAACGTTACAGCCGCTGCCGTCAAGGCATGGCAGAACGCGAACGGCCTCAAGGGCGATGGTGTCGTTGGACCCGTCACCTGGAAGAAGATGTTCGGCTGATGGAAGCGATCATCGTCGCTATCATCGCCGCCGTCGGTGGTGTTCTTGCTGCTCTTGTTCAAAAGGGTCGCAAGGAAAACGTTCGCGATCACGCGATGGTCGTCGACGCACTTGGTCGAATTGAAGAAAAGATCGACGGCCATATCAACGACCATGCTGTCGGAAAGTTCCGTGCTAGAAAGGTAAGCTGACGATGGGCAAGCAGAAGAAGTCAAGTGGCAGCAGCGGTTCGCGCACTAGAGTGAATCCGCTGACAGGTGCGACAGAAACTGTCCCTGGCACAAAGGCTGGAAAGAAGAGAACGCGCACGGCTCCTGGCGACCCCTTGCGCACTCACGTCTCTCTTGAAAAGAAGGGCAGCAAAAAGTCTAAGTCTAAATGACGCAGTGAAAATGATTTATCCGCTGTAACTTCGAAAGGAGACTCTTTAATAGGGACGGCTGAAAAATCAAATTCTAGCGTCTTAGTTCTAAGCGCTACCTTAGGGGGATACGGCCGCGGCTCGGAGGTGACCGCGGCCTATCTCGTTTCTACGTTAGTTGTTCAGTCGTCGCAGGGACGAGTCCATGGCTTGAAGCCACAGCGACCTCTTTGGTCAAGTTCGATGTACAACCGCCACGCAAAACCAAAACACGCTACAGGATCGTTTGCAAGTACGACCATCGGACCGTAGACCATCGCTACGTAGTCACGGTGCACCGCTGCGTTAATCTGCATAGCACAGTGATCTGTTCCGTTGTATTGCGGATGGCCAGGCTGCAACGTATTGTCGCAACGAGACTCCTTCCACGCTTCATCAAGAACGTCAGCCATCAGCTCGGGCGGCCAGCCGCCTGCGCGCGCTGCGTCGAACAGTTCAACACACCGCCCGTTTGCGATTACCTCAAGCCGAGCCGCGTCGTACGCAAGCTCCACAGGGTCAGGTGGAAGAGTCGTCGTGGTGGGTGGGAGAGTTGTCGTTGTTGTCGTTGTTGTCGTTGCATAGTCTATAGCGTCAACTCGCACTGGCTGTACGGGCGCTGTCTCTGTAGATGAATCTGTATTATTGACTACTCCAATAATTGCAGCTATCAATAGCGTAGGAACTACCAATATAGCTTTAATTGCTGACATTTTTACTCCGTTCTCTAGTTAGTGCAACGGGTAGCCCAGGGACGCCACCCACACTTGTTTTTTACTTTGCTATAGTTAAACATCGCTAGTCCGGCACGAAGGTTGACTTCAGGGTTAAATAAGTCCTCGCATGTATTGAGGATTCCCTGGTCCTGAAGCCAGCCATTTTTGTTGTACCGGCTTGGGCGACACCAATAGCCGTTGATTTGTATGAGCCCGCGGCTTCCGCCGTTAGGGTCTTTCTTGTTGAAAGAACTTGTGTTGCATCTGCTTTCGCGATACATGACTCGGCTGAGAGTCTTCCACTCTTTTTCCGGCCAACCGACGTTGATAGCAAGATCTCGATATTCGCCACATGGCCCGTACACTAGACGAGCAAGCCCAACCCAGTCAACGCCTGAAAGATCTATCGGAGGCGCCGGCGGTGCGCTCTGAGCGGACACCGTCGACAACTGAACTGCGCCTCCTGAAAGCATCAGACCTGTAAAAAGTAAAAAGGTACCTACAATTTTCATGGCGGGGGCAGTCCTCTCAAAGGGAGCGTATGGGGGCTGTTAACTAGACCTTACCACAATTATTACGGAAATGTAACTATTGACGGTAAATAATGACATCACGCCTAGGTGCACCGTCAAAAATTAGATCAAACTGTTTCTCTTTCGCCACATTTTGTGTGATTTTCCGTGAGAGTTTACCGACCATGGTTTGGTTGGCCCAATGAAGTGAAGAATGGCTGGATCAATCTTTTTAGGATCCCAGTCCTTGTCTCCACAGTCTTCTATGTATGGATTTGCTCTCGTGCTCATCATAAAGTTGTACTCAATTGGCAGCTCTTCATTTTCATCGTCAAATGCAACCGCGAAGACATCTTGATCATTGTACTTGAACCTATCCGAGTAGGTTCTAATTGCCTCTTTAAACATCTGCACGGCGTTGATTGAATTCCACCTTGGCAGATTGGCAACAATGATTCCAGTGTTTATATAACGGCCTTCAGTGCCGTGAAGTCTAAGGTGATGCTCGGGCTCTCTGTGATCAACTACTGCAATTGCCTTCTTTGGCTCGATGGCAAAGAGCTCGGTAAGATCTCGAAGAACAAGAATGTCAGCGTCAAAGTAGTAGGCGAAGTTGATGCCCTCCCAAAGAAGGTCCCCTAAAAGAAGCTTCGCGTACGCGATGATAGAAACATGGTTGTGTGTCGTAAGATCTTTAAGAAGTTCGCCCTTGGCACTTACATCGTAGAACCTAAGGTCTATCCCATGGGTGTCGGCAAGCTTTCTGATCTTAAACTTTGGATTCTGGCTAAGGTTTGCCCCGTGCATAATGTAAACCGGGTACTTCTTACCCGAGAACCCCCACACGTCCAAAATCGCCGGAAGAGCCTTGCCCGCGTACCCATCATCAAGCACGAACACAATTGCCTTTTTCTCATTCATCGCTTCCTCCTCTGTCTATTCTACAATAACCGCGGCTGAAAAAATGAACCTAGACGGTACCAATTAGAATCTTCCTATTAAGTGCAGATTAGCTGAAGGAAAATAAAATGGCAGCACAAAAAGGTATCGGAGTTGTTTTTCATTGCTCAGACTGTGACCCCTATGAAGTACGGTCTTACGGCTGGGGCGGTGAATGGCCCGGTTCGGACTGTGGCTATCACCTACTTACTGAAAATGCCAGAAAGTACATCCACGCTCATCCTGAAGAGAATCATACGTGGGAAGACATGATTTCCAAGGAGTGGGATGAAGAAGTAGTACCAGTACTTGCGCCCATAATAGATTTAATAGGCTCTAACATAAAAGAAGGTTATGAAGTAGTAAAAGATGGTGTAGTAGACGCATACAATTGGGTAGATGAAAATGCTTGTAACATAGCGGTGACTGCAGCAGTCTCAGCCGGGGTTGTTGCCTTCTTTACACCAGCACAACCTGAAGGTGCGGCAACGTCATCTGCTCTATCAATTATGGCACAGCCGCTTCTTTATGTTGCAGATATGGCAACCAAAGCCGCGGTAGTAGCGGCAATGAGCGAAATCGTAACGGAGGGATTTCTACTAATACCATTCGTTAGCGAGAGCATTGACCACACGCTATTGAAAAACATAATCTCAAACTGTTTAGCCAAAAGCTTAGATTCAGCAGCTTTGTGGGCAACACCAGCGGGTGTTGGTATTGCAATCGGAGCAGCGGTTGCGCCTGTTATTGCAGATTTGATATGCACAAAAACCTGCCCCGAGGGATTTACTAAAGCGTTTGATGCACATGTATGAGTACCATGTCAAGAGGGTTACAAAGGTCGTAGACGGCGACACGATCGACGTCGACATCGATCTAGGGTTTGATATCACTTTCTCGTCTCGAGTCCGTCTGGCAGGGATAGACACGCCCGAGTCACGGACGACAGATAAGGCAGAGAAGGTTCTGGGCCTCGAGTGCAAGGATTACCTCAAGAAGGCCATCGACTCGGCGAAGTCGATCGTCATCAAGACCGAGAAGCTCGACAGTTCTGAGAAGTACGGCAGAATCCTCGGCTGGCTGTATCTCGACGGAGCGGACAAGTCTGTGAACGAGGCTCTTATCGCCGGCGGATACGCCTGGGAGTACATGGGCGACACCAAGGTGAAGGATTTTGACCTTCTTCGTCAGCGCAGAGCGGCAAAACCAGCCAACTGACGTCGCGATCTATCCACCCTACAAAGTGCCTGGGTGTGGCCATTGATGTGATACGGTATTTCATACATCCTTAACCTTAAGGTTGTATACTTTAAATTGTACAAAAGACCGCCTCTAGGAGCGCAAAGACCGTGGATACAGGGCCAAAAAGTAAGGTAGCTTTATTATACGCCCGAGTTTCGACGTCGATGCAGGTAAACGACGGAATGTCCCTCGATGCGCAGGAGCGCGACTTAAAAAGGGCCGCCGCGTTGTCTGGATACGACGACGTAGAGCTTCTTCGTGAAGAAGGCCGGTCTGGCAAGAGCATCAAAGGTCGTCCGGTTCTTCGCGAGGCTCTCGATCGTCTCGACCGTGGAGACGCCGAAGCGCTGTTCGTCACCAGAATCGACCGTCTCGCTAGATCAACCCAGGACTTCCTCTCGATCATCGACAGAGCCGGGGCCAACGGATGGAGAATCGTGATGCTCGATCTCAACCTCGACACCTCCTCGTATCAAGGCAGATTCGTCGTCACGATCATGTCAGCCCTCGCCGAGATGGAACGTGCCATCATCGCCGAACGGCAGAAGGACGTTCATCGAGATCGCAGAGAAAAAGGTCTCAAGTGGGGAGTAGACCTAGGGCCTAAGCAGAATCTTCCCACAGACGTCGTGAGCCAGATCTTTGAATGGCGCGATGCTGGAATGTCCTACGGGAAGATTGCCGATAAACTCAACAAGACAGAGACGCAGACGGCGCAAGGTAAGAAGTGGTACGCGTCCACGATCAAGTACGTGGTAACTAACTACAAAAAGGAGGGACCGGGAGAGCAATCTACATAGCCGTGCGTCATGCTCAATCCCGGTCCCTGTGGCCTCGCTCTCTCCCAAAAGCGTTGCCAGGCTTAGTTCAAATGTACATTAAGATCTACTGCTCAGGCGTCATTTCTCCGTCTTTTTTGCACGGTCCGTCGAACATTATGATGCCTCGATGAGTCTCCGGCGGAACGTGATCTCCACACTCAATTTGCTCTACGTAGTCAGATCTTAGTGTCACCTTGAGGTTTGTTCCGTCAAGTCTTGTAGTGTCTGGGATCCCAAGTTTTTCAACTTCATCAAGCCACTTTCTAACGTCGGCGATCGTAGCATCGCTGCTGTTGATCATGTATACGCTAGCGGTTCCCGTGACTCTTACTACGGCGCTCATCGAGCAAACCTCGATGCGATCCCCCAGTCAACCTCACCGGTTGACACGGCTCGTGGCATAAGCATTCTTCCAACGATCTCAGCTCGAGAACCAAAGCCGTTGATCTCCATTCCGCGCTCTGAGATCTTGCGCTGGAACGCAATCTGTGTCATCGGCTTTTCGCCACGCTCCTCGCTCCACACGCGGTACACTGCGTACAGAGACTTGATCGGTGTCGTCGCGCCTTCAGACTCCTTTGTCTCTTCTTGGAAGAAGAAACCGATGCGGTCTTCGTTCTTGCGATAGATCTCCGCGGCTTCGCTAACAACAGAGCACCAACCAAGAGCGTCTCTCGCACTCGAGCCGAGAAGTTTGATCGCACCTTCGACGGCCCACGAAAGAACAGCAGGCAACCCGCCTTCGGGGTCGAACAGATAGTGCTTGAGATCTGGGTCAGGATTTTCTGGCACGTTAGTAAGAGGCACGGGACGAATACGTCGCCACATCGCGTCGTCGCTGATGATCGGTCTGTGGTTCGTCGTGATCCACAGTTTTGCGCGTGACTGGAACGTAAACGGCTTTTCTCCAGGTGAACGTGCTGAGATTTCAGACGAACCCGTAAGTTTCTTAACCGAGTTTTCCTTCATGCGCTCTGACTCTGGCAATTCGTCAACCCATACGAGACGTCGTCCACGAAGCTCAGCCCAGTGATACAGATCAGATCCGTGCGACTGACCATCGCCTTGCGCGAGAATGCTTGAGTCAAGTGGCCATGCATACTGTGACGTGCCCATCGCTTTGACGAGCGCTTCAACCATCGTGTTTTTACCGGACCCGGGAGGACCGTACACCAAGAACATGATGTCGTATGTGCGAAGACCAGTCAGTGAGTATCCTGCTGCTTTTTGCAACCACTCCTGCAACTCTCTGTCGCCTCCGGTTGCGAAGTCGATGAACTGTTCCCAGCGAACATTCCTAATACCAGGGTTGTAAGCGACAGGAGCGCGACGAGTGATGTAAAGATCTGGACGACCACGAAGTAGCTCTCCTGTTCTCAGGTCAATAACTCCGTTTGCTACGCCGAGAAGCGTTTCACCGCTGTCCCACGTGTCAACACCGACAAGCACTCTAGGGTCTGATGTTGCGCTTTCAATAGCGTTACCGATACGTGCATTTGACTTCGCTTGCTGCGCCCACTTAATCACTTCTGATTGCTTGTCTGCGTCGTCAAGGTAGTGAACTACCTCGCTCGCGATGATCGGCGCAAGCTTCTTTGATAGCTCGCGCATTTCTAGATTTTCAACGTCAGGCTTCCAGTACCCGCCGTCCCAGTGAAACCAACCTAGTCCTGGAGTGTATCGAACAGCAGGACCAAACGAATCAATGAGTCGTCGTCCATTTCCGGTATCAGTGAGAGTTCGCTTACCAGGTTCGCCACCTTCGTCTTCTCCCAACGCGTCGGGGTCAAGAGGAACATCAATGTTTGTAAGCTTACTCGCAGACGAGAGCGAATCACCGTCAACGACAGCGCTATGAACAGAGCCCCCGATAGTACCAGGGAGAGCTTCAATGCTGTACGAAGACGACGCTGTAGTAGAAGATTTCGTTTGTTGCTTCTTAGGAGCAGATGTTGAAGTTTCACGCGTCTCCTCCTGAGATTTCTTCGCCCACTCTTGAAGACCGGGCCACAGTCTTTCGGTCTTCGGATTGTCAAGAACAAACTGAATAGCACGCCGAACGTGCATCAACAATCCACCAGGGCCTTCGAGCTCGAGAGGAGGACGCACCTTTTCGGCGTTGAATCGAATCATCATCGTCTCGACAGCGAGCTTTCCGGCTTCTGTGTCGACGGGAAACTTGTTTGCAAGAGCGCACGTCAGCGCGTAGATATCAACTGCACGAGAACCCTCGTCGATACCGTCTGACAAGAGTCTGTCGATGTCAATTTTCTGACCACCAAACTCGATGCCATCGAGGAAGCCCCAGTCGCCTTCAGACAACGCTGTCTCAAGACGACGAGATCTCTTTCTAAGCGATGCTAGAAGCTCTTCAGGCGCTTCAGCGATGGGGACCTCCCACGGCGCCTTGCCTTGAACCCATTCGTAGCACACACCGGAGAAATGTCGCGACGGCGCGATAAGCACGTAACCGTTGTGTTTGATGTCGACGCCAGGAAGACCTGACTTCTTGAGGTTGCCGACGAGCGCTTCTGACTCGTCACAGCGATAGAACAGGTGCCGACCACGAATAAGCTTTCCACCCATCGAGTACTCACCAGTAATCGCTTCAACGGTCGGAGGCAACGCGCCTTCAACAAGCGCCTCAAACTTTTCAAACGAGTCTGGCCCGCCTGAGCGTGGATCGATGTCGATGACAAAGAAACCGCTTGGGCGACAGAAAACACTGACGTTATTTTGACTGCTTTCTGGCCACCACGACTTGACTGTTTCAACATCGCTCGTTGCATGAATATTCCATTCCGGAATGCTCGGATGCTTGCCGACGTCTTTCGGCTCGAGGTGCGTGCCGCCGCACGTGCACTTACCGTTAATGATTCCGTAGCAAGGCATGACCTTCCAGCCTTGCTGAGCATACCAGAGAGCTGCTGGTCCGAGACGCCCCTCGGCGTTCTCCCAACTACTCATTGGAACCTGCGACGACTAAACTAGTTGATTGCGAATACTCGCTCGACATGTGACACCTTGAATTGGGAGAAGTAATGATGCCGCTACGGACTACTGAAAAGACAACAGTTGAAATATAACCGGGCACAGTCTCTCTCCAAGGCATCGACTTAGTTTTTCTTTGAGAATTCGACAATATCACAAGCAAGACGCTTTAGTCGTGATAATGTTCAATACATCTTCTAGTACATGGTACCGTTACAGAAACTAGCGTGGAGGGTTCATGGGTAGTCTTTTCGATGACATTCAAAAAGAAAAAGCGGCCGCTGGTAACAAATCCAGAATTGCAGAGATCCTAGAAGATCTGAGCGACTCGGACAGAAAAGATTTGCTAAAGGCGCTCAATGATCACAGCATCCCCGCGTCTAACATCTCAAAAGCAATGGGAAAGCGTGGTTACAAACTAGCGATTAACGTGATTAGTCGCTACCGACGTGGAGAGCTGGTGACTAAGTTCGATGAGTCTATCTGATGAAATCCGCAGTGAAGACGAGATTACTGAGCTTAAAAAAGCGCTGAAAAGAGCGCAGCAGGCTGAGTACAAGGCGAAAAGAGCAAGTGAGGACATCGTCGAGGCTGTCTATACAGCAGCTCGAGACGCGGCTCTGGCTTCTCATAAGCCAAAGACCGTCGCAGCAAAGCCACCGGCTAAGGACACTCGAAAAGGTAAAGCAGAGCACGCCCTGATCCACCCAACGGACTGGCAGCTCGGCAAGAAGACCGCCGGGTACGACATCGAGACGTGCGGCCGCCGTATGGAGCAGTTTACTCAAAAGGTGATGGAGTTGACAGAACTTCAGCGCGCTCATCACCCAGTACGTGAATGCACCATCATGTTCGGTGGCGACATGGTCGAAGGCATTACGATCTTCCCGGGACAGGCCTGGGAGGTTGAAGCTCACCTTTTCGAGCAGCTCTTTGAGACAGTTCGCATCGAAGAGATGATCGTTCGGTCTCTTGCGCAGTTCTTCGAAAAGGTCAACGTCGTGTGTGAATACGGCAACCACGGACGTCTGGGCCGCAAGGGTGAACTGCCGGCGAATGATAACATAGACGCCATTTCATACAGAATTGCCTCAGAAAGAACCCGCGACCTCAAAAACGTCTCGTGGCAGCTCTCGTCTGACTGGTATCAGATCGTGACGATCGGAAACTATCGAGCACTTCTTGTTCATGGTGACGAGATCAAGTCTTTCGGCGGAAACACACCCGCATTTGGTATTCTAAGAAAGTGCAACGCGTGGGCGACAGGCGTAGTTCCTGACTTCCACGACGTGTACATGGGCCATTTCCACACGCCGATGAGTCTTACGATGGCGAACGGCGGGCGCATCTTTGTTACCGGGTCTCCAGAATCCGAAAGCGTCTATGCCGCTGAGTTTATTGCTGCAAAGGGTAAGCCGTCGCAACGGCTTCACTTCATCGACCCAGACAAGGCACGAGTAACAGCAGAGTACGTCATCTGGCTTGACTAAGTTGCACAGAGTGCCATAGAGTAATATGAAGTTGATGGCACTCAAGCGAAAAAAGACCACGGTACGGCGCTCGCACGTCCTCGAGCTCGCTGACGAGATATCATCTCGACAGATAGAAGATGACTCGTTAGACGAGCTTACCCGGGTCGGGCTTCTCTGGGCTGGAGTTCTCGGTCTCGATGAGCCTGTAGAAGCAACAGAGGTCGCTGCCATGCTATGTGCATACGAGCTCATTAGAGCAACCCGTCTTGTCGACGCCGAACCTCACTGGGTAAATGTTGCGTCTTTCGCCGCTATCGGCGCCTCCTGCGAAAGACCGGAGGTCGGTATCGACCCGCTCATTGACGAAGATTTTGATGATAAAATATCTGGTAGCCCTATAGGCTTTTCTCCTGGGCATACAACCTCACCACGCAACTAATTTGATAGAATATCGGCAAGTGTCCGATTGGAGTCTGCGTGTCTTGGCCTAACTACGTGCTTACTAGAGTTGTCACCGGCAACTACGTAACAGCCTCGGGTTCTGCTGCGAGCGGCCGTGTCATTTTCACCCCTACGTCGCGCGTTATTGATGAGAATAATGCAGTCATAGTTGAAGACTCGATCACAGCAACTCTTGATGCAAACGGCGAATTCAGCATTGCTCTCCCAACTACAGACAACACGGCTCTTAATCCGGTCGGTTGGGCGTACGAGGTCAGCGTACGCATACATGGTCTTCGTCCACGAAAGTTCTTCGCGTTTCTTCCGTACGGAGACGGATCTGCTGTAAATATAAATAATGAAATCAGCACTCAACCGACGCCTGTGACGTCTTCTCCGTTTGCAAATTACGAGATAGTTCCGGAGCAGTCAGGGCCCGCAGTCGAGTGGCCAAGCGACGTTCTTACAAGGGCTATCACGGCAACCTACGTGACAGCTACAGGAGCAGCCGCAAAAGGTAGAGTCACCTTCACCCCGACCGCCAGAGTCGTTGATGAAAGAGACTCGGTCATCATCGAAGACACCATCGTCGCAAACCTAGACGCGAACGGTTCGATCTCGCTGAGCCTTCCGACGACTGAC
>Ga0192647_100078_pt1 | contig 58300 bp, 45 predicted proteins | sample LauGreFa1BDMLBSN_2_FD_133046 | JGI IMG/M metagenome (GOLD analysis project Ga0192647, IMG submission 133046) | Freshwater lake microbial communities from Lake Michigan, USA - Fa13.BD.MLB.SN - reassembly | ecosystem: Environmental > Aquatic > Freshwater > Lake | place: Lake Michigan, USA... | reverse complement strand
TCTCTGTCTTATTCCCTGAACACCGCACCGCACGATGACCGCAATGCGTCTCGTACACGAGCCACAATGTGACCCGTTTCCTGATCGGTGAGAGTGCGATCTTTATCCTGCAAAATCAATCCGAGCGCAACACTTTTTCGCCCTGTTTCAATGCCTGCGCCTCGGTAAACGTCGAACACGAACGAGTGACGGAATCCCGACACCTTGGCGGACTCAACGGCATCGATGATCGTTCGGGCGGCTATGTTCTCCTCAACGATGAACGCAAGATCACGGCGGACTTGAGGGAACCTGGACGGCGCTTCAAACGCCGCATAGCGCACCGCCAGGGCGGAGTCGACGTCAATCTCGAACAGACACGGCGGCACTGCGAAACCCAGCGAACGAACGAGTTCCGGGTGCAGTTCACCGAGCCAGCCCACGGTCTTCCCGTCGCGCGTGAGCCGCGCCGTCCGGCCAGGGTGCAAGCACGACAACGAGTCCACGACGAACTCGAAGCCCGGTAGATCGCCAGTCAGCGACAACACGCTATCAAGGTCGGCGCGAAGATCGAAAATATCGGCGGCCTCACGCCCCCCGCCCCACTGCTCAGGCCAGCGCGTGCCACACACGAGAGCCGCGAGGCGCCGGGTTTCGGGACCACCGACCGGAAACACGACCCCCTGCTCGCACAGCTTGATGCGCGACTGTTGCCGGCGCTGATTGTCGAGCGCGGCCTTAATCAGGCCGGGCCACAGCGAGGTGCGCATTACCGCCAGCTCGCTCGAAATCGGGTTGGCTAGCGTATGAACCGGCACACCCGGGAAGAGCATCGATTGCAGCGCCGGGTCGACGAAGGCGAAGTGGATGCCTTCCAGAAACCCGCGCGCGGACATCGTGTCGAGGATGCGCTGCTCGGGGATCTGCACGACAGGCTGCGAGCGGATCATCTGCGGGCTACGCGCAGGGGCAGGCGCGATGCGCTCGTAGCCCCATATCCGGGCGACTTCCTCGATGAGGTCACGTTCGATCCGCAGATCGAAGCGGTGAGATGGAATATCGAAGCACCACGCGCCAGGCTCGCTCGCGGTCCGATCGCTCGCCGCAGAGGTCCGCAGACCCAACCGCTGCAATACGCCGAGTGTCTGCTCGGCAGGGATGTCGACGCCCAGCAGACGCGCAACCGATGCGTGCCGCAGCGTCACCGCAACCGGCGGCGGCAGCTGCGTGGCTGCTTCCGCGCACCACAGCGGTGAGTAGCGACCACCCGCGATGCGCTGCAAAAGCTGACTGGCCCGCTCGATCGCCATGGCGCCGAGTTGCGGATCGACCCCGCGCTCGAATCGCTGACTGGCATCGGTGGTCAGGCCATGCCGCCGCGCTCGACCCGCAATCGCCGAGGGTGCAAACCAGGCGACCTCGAACAGCACACGCTGCGTCGCGCTCGACACCGCGGTGCGGGCACCACCCATGATGCCGGCGAGCGCAACGGCGCCCTCGGCATCGGCAATCACGAGTTCATCGCTCTGCAGCGTGACGGAGCGCCCATCCAGCAGCTCGATCGTCTCGCCATCTCGCGCAAAGCGCACCTGCGGCGGGCCGCGGAGCAGATCTGCGTCGTATGCGTGCATCGGTTGGCCGAGCTCGTGAACGATGAGATTGGTGACGTCGACCACCGGACTGATGCTTCGCAGGCCGGCGCGGCGCAGCTGCTCACGAAGCCAGAGCGGCGAGGCAGCGGTATTGTCGAGATCAACGATCAACCGCGAGTGAAAGCGCGGACAGGCGGTTGCGGCTTGCAACATCGCGCGCCCTACTCCCTGCTCGGCACCGAGCGCCGCGTCCACGGCAACGGCGGGATCATTTTGCTCACGCAGTGCGACACCGCAGAGCGCCGCCACCTCGCGTGCAATGCCCCGCGTCGACATGGCATCACCCCGGTTGGGGGTAATCGCCAATTCCAGCACGGTGTCATCAAGACTCATGTACTCGCGCAAGGGCTGCCCGAGCGGCGCGTCAGCCGGCAACTCGAGGATGCCTTCTGAGGTTTCGGCAAGGCCAAGTTCCTTGGCCGAACACAGCATGCCTGCCGATTCGACGCCACGCAGCTTGGCAGCCTTGATGTGCAAGCCGCCCGGCAACTCGGCGCCCACCATGGCCAGCGCCGTCTTCAGGCCGACACGTGCGTTCGCAGCGCCGCACACGATCTGCAATGCGCCCTCGCCGCTACGACTCGCTGCATCGAACGCCACACGACAAACCTGAAGCTTGTCCGCCTGGGGATGACGGGTCGCCTCGATGATCTCGGCCACGACCACAGCGGAGAACGGCGGTGCGGCGTGCGTCAGACTCTCGAGTTCGAAGCCCGCCATCGTGAGTCGATCGCCGAGTTCGCGAGCAGTGATGTCGAGTGGGACCCACTCGCGCAGCGCATTGATCGAGATCTTCATGCCGCACCAAACTGACGCAGGAAGCGCAGGTCGCTCTCGAAGAACAGGCGTAAATCATTGACGCCGTAGCGCAACATCGCGAGACGCTCGATGCCCATGCCAAAGGCATAACCGGTGTAGCGCTCGCTGTCGATTCCGGTCGCCTTGAACACGTTCGGGTGGACCATGCCGCAACCGGCAATCTCGAGCCAGCCGGTGTGCTTGCACACTCGACACCCGGCGCCGTCGCAGAAGACACAGGACATGTCCACCTCGGCAGAAGGCTCGGTGAACGGGAAATAAGACGGCCGCAGCCGCATGCGCAGGTCCTTCTCGAAGAACGCTTGCAGAAACTGCTGCAGCGTCGCCTTGAGGTTGGCGAAGCTGACGTTCTCGTCGACCACGAGCCCCTCGACCTGATGAAACATGGGCGAGTGGGTCATGTCGTAATCGCAGCGATACACCCGCCCCGGCATGATCATGGCCAGAGGCAAGCGCCCCTTGCGCAACTCGCGGATCTGCACGGGCGAGGTGTGCGTGCGCAGCAATCGACCGTCGGGGAAATAGAACGTGTCGTGCATGGCGCGGGCCGGATGATCGGCCGGAATGTTCAGCGCCTCGAAATTATGGAAGTCGTCCTCGATCTCGGGACCCGCGGCCACCTCGAACCCTGCGTTGCGAAACAAGGTTTCGATAGACAGGCGCGCGCGCGTGACGGGATGAACGGCACCGCGCGCCTCGCCGCGACCGGGCAGCGTCATATCGAGGCGCCCCGCCGCAAGCTCCGCCTCGACGGCCTGGCGCGACAGAGCCCCCCCAGCAGCCTGCAACGCGGCCTCGACCTCTTGCTTGGCGGCGTTGATGCGCGCACCCGCAGCGGGCCTTTCCGCCGCGGGCAACGCACCCAAAGATTTGAGCTGCTCGGTCAGCAGCCCTTTTTTTCCGAGCCAGCGCACACGCACCTCGTCGAGGGCCGCAAGCGTTGAGCTTGCAGCGACCTCGTCGAGGGCTTGGCGGGTCAGGGTCGCAAGATCACCCACGACCGTGACTCAGGCGATGCCGAGAGCTGCCTTGACCTTGGTAGCGAGCGCGCCGAAGGCCGCCGCGTCGTGCACGGCGATATCGGCCAGCATCTTGCGATCGATCTCGATGTTCGCGAGTTTCAGGCCATTCATCATGCGGCTGTAGGACAGACCCACTTCACGCGCAGCCGCGTTGATGCGCTGAATCCACAGAGCACGGTAGTCGCGCTTCTTGAGACGACGACCCTTGTAGGCGTACTGGCCGGCCTTGATGACCGCCTGCTTGGCTGTGCGATAGACCTTGCGGCGGGCGTTGTAGTAACCCTTCGCCTTGCCGAGAACTTTCTTATGACGACGACCCGCGGTCACGCCACGTTTGACTCTTGCCATGTTCGATTACCTCGGAGTGTCTGTTAGGCGTTCGGCAGCAACTGGGCCAAACGGCCGACGTCGCTCTCGTGAACGAGACTGGACCCGCCCGAGCGCAGCTGGCGCTTGGTCTTGCGGGGCTTGTGTCCGAGGTTGTGGCGGCGGCCGGCCGAGTAGGACTTGAAGCCCTTGGCCGTTTTGCGAAAACGCTTCGCTGCCGCCCGGTTGCTTTTCAGCTTGGGCATTGCTCATCTCCTTGTTGTGGCCCCGTTCACAGGGTTCTTGCGAACCCGCTACGGGCGGAGGTGCCGGCCTTGCGCCAACCCACCATGGGTTGGCTACGCGGCTCAGCGCCTCACTTCTTCTTCGGCGCAAATACCATGACCATTTGCCGACCCTCCATCAGCGGGTTCTGCTCGACCATCGCCTGTGCGGCGAGGTCTTGAACCAACCGATCGAGAAGACGGCGCCCGATCTCCTGGTGCGCCATTTCTCGGCCGCGGAACCTCAGGGTCACCTTGGCCTTGTCACCCTCGGTCAGGAAGCGGGTGAGATTACGCAGTTTGACTTGGTAATCCGCCTCTTCCGTACCGGGACGAAACTTCACTTCCTTGACTTGCTGCTGCTTCTGCTTCTTCTGCGCGGAGTGGGTCTTCTTCTTCTGTTCGAAGAGGAACTTCCCGAAGTCCATGATGCGCACCACCGGCGGCTCGGCCATCGGTGAGACTTCGACCAGGTCCAGTTCACTGGACTGTGCGAGTTGCAGAGCCTCAAACCGCGTCATGATCCCCGCTTGGGATCCATCTGCCGCGATCACACGCACCTGCGGCGCCGTGATGTCCTCATTGCGCCGTATGCGCTTCGTTGCAGTCGAGATACGTCAATCCTCCAAAGTTCGGCGCCCGCGGCTCTCGAGCTCGACGCCCAGCCGCTCAATGAAGGCTTGCGGGGACATCTGACCCAGATCCTTGCCGCTGCGGGTACGCACGGACAACTGTTGCGCCGCTACTTCCTTGTCGCCCGCCACCAATAGGTATGGCACGCGTTGCAGCGTGTGCTCGCGAATCTTAAAGCCGATCTTTTCGTTACGCAAGTCAGTTTCAACCCGAAGCCCATGATTTTTAAGGACTTCGGCAACTTCCTTGAGGTACGCGTCCTGCCGCTCGGTAATGCTGAGCAGGACCACCTGCGTCGGCGCTAACCAAGTGGGCAGTTTCCCGGCGTGGTGTTCGAGCAAAATGCCGAAAAACCGCTCCAGACTGCCGAAAATCGCCCTGTGGAGCATGACCGGCGTTTGCCGCTGACTGTGCTCGTCGATGTAGTGCGCGCCGAGGCGTCCGGGCAGGTTCAGATCCACCTGCAGGGTGCCGCACTGCCAGTCGCGCCCGATCGCATCGCGCAGCACGAATTCGAGCTTGGGCCCGTAGAACGCGCCCTCGCCCGGATTGAGCGTGTAGTCGATGCCGGCCACGCGCGCGGCCTCCTTGAGCGCCGCCTCGGCCTTGTCCCAGATGTCATCGGACCCGACCCGCTTTTCGGGGCGGTCGGAGAACTTGATGCGCACATCGTCAAAACCGAAGTCACTGTAGATGTCGAGGATCAGCCGAGTCACGGCCACGGACTCGGCCGTGATCTGCTCCGGACTCACGAAGATGTGCGCGTCGTCCTGGGTGAAGGCCCGCACCCGCATCAAGCCGTGCAGCGCGCCCGAGGGCTCGTAGCGGTGCACCTTGCCGAACTCGGCGTAGCGGATCGGCAGATCGCGGTAACTGCGCAGCCCCTGCCGGAAGATCTGCACATGGCCCGGGCAATTCATCGGCTTGATGGCGTAGACGCGCTCGTCGGGCGTCTGCGTCGTGAACATGTTCTCGCCGAACTTCTCCCAGTGCCCCGAGGCTTCCCACAGGCTTCGATCCATCAACTCAGGACCGTTGACCTCCTGGAAGCCCGCAGCGCGCTGCTTGTCGCGCATGTAACCGATGAGCGACTGAAACACGCTCCAGCCCTTCGGATGCCAGAACACGGCTCCCGGCGCCTCTTCCTGCATGTGGAAGAGATCGAGCTCGCGGCCGATGCGACGATGGTCGCGCTTCTCGGCCTCCTCGAGGCGGTGCAGGTAGTCCTTAAGATCTTTGTCGTTCGTCCACGCTGTGCCGTAGATGCGCTGCAGCATCTCGTTACGCGAATCGCCGCGCCAGTAGGCGCCCGCGACCTTCATGAGCTTGAATACTTTGAGCTTGCCCGTGCTCGGCACGTGCGGACCGCGGCACAGATCGACCCAACCGCCCTGCCCGTAGAGACTGATGGGTTCGTTGGATGGGATGCTGGCGATGATCTCGGCCTTGTAGTGCTCGCCGAGACCCTTGAAAAAGCCCACCGCCTCATCACGCGGCATCTCGCGCCGAGTCACGCCGAGATCGGCCGCCGCGAGCTCCTGCATCTTCGCCTCGATGGCGGCAAGATCTTCAGGCGTGAACGGCCGCTTGTACGAGAAGTCGTAATAAAAGCCGTCGTCGATCACGGGCCCGATGGTGACCTGAGCCTCAGGAAAGAGCGCCTGCACTGCCTGAGCCAGCAGGTGCGCGGTTGAGTGACGGATCACTTCAAGCGCATCGGGGTGCTTGTCGGTGACGATCTCGAGCGGCGCGTCCGCGACGATCGGGAACGAGGTATCGACCAGCTTACCGGCCACCTTGCCCGCAAGTGCGGCGCGCGCGAGCCCAGCGCCGATGCTCGCGGCCACCTCGGCCACCGTCACGGTCCGATCGTAAGTTCGTTGGCTGCCATCCGGCAGCGTGATCACAGGCATGGTCGAAGCGCTCCCAACGGGCTTCCCGCATCGCAAAAGGGGCGCTTCCGCGACGCGAAAACGCCCCCTGTCGAATTGGTAGGCGCGAGTGGGATCGAACCACCGACCACCACCATGTCAAGGTGGTGCTCTACCACTGAGCTACGCGCCTGCACAAAGGCCGCGAAAGATACCCTAGGCACCGATCAGCGGCAACCTGCGATTCCGTCGACCCGTCAGGGCGGCCAGGGCGTTGGCAACGGCGGGGGCGACCGGAGGCAGCCCAGGCTCGCCGACGCCGCCCGGTGGCTCCCCGTTCGGCATGATCCAGGTCTCGATGGTTGGCGTATCCGCGAGGCGCAACGCCGGGTAGGTGTCGAAGTTGCCCTGCTCGACCGCGCCGTCCTTGAACGTGATCTGCCCGTAGAGGGCTGCCGAGAGCCCGTAGATGATCGAACTCTCCATCTGCTGGGTGACGAGCGCCGGATTCACCACCTGCCCGCAATCGATGGCGGTGACGATTCGATGCACCCGGGGGCGCCCCTCCGGGCTCAGGGACACCTCGGCCACCACAGCCACAATGCTGCCGAAGGAGGCATGCAGGGCGAGACCGCGGCCCACGCGGGCGCCATCGGCCGTCTCGATCGGGCGCCCTGCCCAGTCCGCTTTTTCGGCCGCAAACCGCAGCACCTTCAGGTGACGCGGCTGCTTCTGCAAATGCGCGATGCGAAACGCCAACGGATCGGCCTGCGCCACGGTGGCGAGCTCGTCGATGAAGCACTCGTTGAAAAATGCCGTGTACGAATGACCGACCGCGCGCCAGAAGCCGACGGGCACCGGCAAATCCACCGCCTGATGTGTGACCTGCAGGTTCGGGATGTCATACGGCTGATCGAACGCGCCCTCGACGGTGGTCTTGTCGGGACCCATCGCGTTCATGCCGAAACTGCGCGGCATGACCTGCGCAACGATCGACTGACCCGCGGAGGTGGCTTGCCAGGCATCGATGCGACCTTGCGCGTCCAGGCAGCCGCGCAGCCGAACGCGGGCAGCAGGTCGGTAGAAGTCGTAGCGCATGTCATCCTCGCGCCGCCACTGCAACTGCAAGAGTCGACCGGGCACCTTCGCCGCCAACGCGGCTGCGATGGCAACGAAATCGTTATCGAGTCGCCGACCGAACGCTCCGCCAAGATAGGTCGGCACCAGCGTCACTTGCTCTTCGGCCAGGCCCAAGGCCTGCGCTGCGGCCTTGCGCGCCAGATCGTTGACCTGCACGCCGGCCCACACGGTCGCGGCCGTCCCGGTGTATTTCACTGCACAGCACACGGGTTCCATCGCCGCGTGAGCGAGGTACGGCACCTCGTAATCGGCGCGTACGACGGCGGCCGCACGAGACAGCGCCGAATCGGCATTGCCGGTGTCGCGGTAAACGTGCGCATCAGTCGACTCGATGGCCGTCGCGAGCGTCTTTTGAATGAGACTTTGGTCAAACAGGCCCGCCGGGCCCGCCACCCACTGCGGAAACTGCGCATCGAGCGCGCGCCGCGCGTGCCAGCGCTGATCGGCGATTACGGCCACGCAGGCGGCGGCACCCCAGAGCGGCGGCAGCTGCACCAGCTCCACGACGCCCGGCATGCCGCGCGCTGCCGAGTCGTCCCAGGCCTGCAGTTGCCCATCACGCTGCGGGGCAAACTGGATCTCTGCGTACAGCATGTCGGGCTCGTGCACGTCGGCGGCGAAAACCGCCTTGCCCGACACCTTCTCACGCGAATCGATACGCGGCAGCGGCTGGCCGATGAGCGTGAACTGCTCGCGCGTCTTCAACACGTACTCATCGACGATCGGCAAGTCGGCTCCGGCCGCCGCAACGACTTCACCAAATCGCAACTGCCGACCGCTGGCGTGCGAGATCACGCCACGTGCAACGCCGCACTCCCCGGCGGGCACCCCCCACTGTTTGGCGGCGGCCTGCACCAGCGAGGCACGGGCCATGGCGCCGGCCTCGCGCAACGGCTGCCACAGATCACGAATGCTGCTCGAGCCACCGGTCATCATCACGCCGAACTCGCGAACCACGCGCCCCACGACGTGCTCAGTCGCATCACGCAGTAGGCCCTGCTGATCCGGGCGAAACGGCAGCCCATCGACGACAGCAGCCAGATTGTTGTACACGCTATCGATGGGGGCAGCGGCGATGCGCACCGCCGCCGGCTCGCAATCAAGCTCCTCGGCAAGCAGCATCAACAGACCCGTGTGCGTCCCCTGCCCCATCTCGGCACGCGGCATGTACAGCGTGACCGTATCATCGGCGCCGATGCGTACCCAGGCATTGGGCTCGAACAGCTGCGCAGTGGAGTTCTCCACGTCGCGTCGATGCAGGCGCTGGCGCACCGGCCACGCGGCCCAACCGACGGCGAGCCCCGCTAACGCGCCCACTGTACCGACGGTCGCCCAAAGAAATGTCCTGCGTTTCATACTGCGCGTGCCCCCGGCAAACCGAATGCGGATCGTTTGAGTTGCTCGATCTCGTCGCGCAGCCGCGCCGCCTCCTCGAACTCGAGGTTGCGAGCCCGCTTGAACATTTCCGCTTCAAGCTGCTTCATGCGGCGCATCGCCTGCTCGGGCGCAAGCGCGACCGGCGCGTTTGCAGCAGAGCCTGCGCGACCGGCCACGCGGCCGTCGGCCGCCGAGCGACCCGCCGACTTGCCGCCCTGCCCGGTGCCCCGCCCCGACAGCGCAGCCGCGAACCCCTGGCTGCGCGCGCCCTCCATGACATCGACCACTTGCTTGACGATACCCCGCGGCACGATGCCATGAACCTCGTTGAACTCGAGCTGCTTGCGTCGCCGGCGAGCCGTCTCCTCCATCGCCCGCTGCATCGACCCGGTGACTCGGTCGGCATAGAGAATGGCGCGGCCGTTGAGGTTGCGCGCCGCGCGCCCGATGGTCTGGATCAATGAATTCTCCGAGCGCAGAAATCCTTCCTTGTCGGCATCGAGGATCGCCACAAGCGCGACCTCGGGCATGTCGAGCCCCTCACGCAGCAGATTGATGCCAATCAGCACGTCAAAAACGCCAAGCCGCAGATCACGAATGATCTCGCTACGCTCGACCGTCTCAATGTCCGAGTGCAAGTAGCGAACTTTGATGCCGTGCTCATCGAGGTACTCGCTCAGATCCTCCGCCATGCGCTTGGTCAGTGTGGTGATCAGCACACGCTCGCCGCGCTCGACGCACTGGCGGATCTCCGAGAGCACATCATCCACCTGGGTGCGCACCGGCCGCACTTCAACCTGCGGATCGACGAGCCCCGTGGGACGCACCACCTGCTCTACCACCTGGGATGCATGCCTCGCCTCGTAGTCGCCGGGCGTGGCCGAAACGAAAATCATCTGCGGTGCAAGGCGCTCCCATTCCTCGAACTTCAACGGTCGATTGTCGAGTGCCGAGGGCAGGCGAAAACCGTACTCGACGAGCGTCTCCTTGCGCGAACGATCACCCTTGTACATGGCGCCTAGTTGCGGCAGCGTTTGATGACTCTCGTCGACCACGAGCAGCGAATTCGGCGGCAAGTAATCGTACAAACAGGGCGGCGGCTCTCCCGGCTCGCGCCCCGAGAGGTAGCGCGAATAGTTTTCGATGCCGGCGCAGTAACCGACCTCTTTCATCATCTCCATATCGAACATTGTGCGCTGCTCGAGGCGCTGCGCCTCGACGAGCTTGTCCGCGGCGCGCAGTTCCGTAAGCCGCTCGCGCAGTTCGTCGCGGATCAGATCGATGGCCCCGATCAGCCGATCCTTGGGCGTGACAAAGTGGGTGCCGGGGTACACCGTGTACCGAGGCACCTTGCGCAGGACGTTGCCCGTCAGCGGATCGAACACCGCGAGCGATTCGATGGTCTCGTCGAACAACTCGACCCGAATCGCCTCGCGCTCGGACTCGGCCGGGAAGATGTCGACGATGTCGCCTCGCACGCGGAAGGTGCCTTGGCTGAAATCGATTTCGTTGCGCGTGTACTGCATGTCGGCCAAACGCCGCAGCAGCTTGCGCTGATCGAGAATCTCGCCACGCACGAGATGCAGCACCATCGCAAGGTAAGCCTGCGGATCACCGAGGCCATAGATCGACGAGACCGTTGCGACAATGATGGCATCGGGCCGCTCGAGCAGTGCCTTGGTTGCCGAGAGGCGCATCTGTTCGATGTGCTCGTTGATCGAGGCATCCTTCTCGATGAAGGTGTCGCTCGAGGGTACGTAGGCTTCGGGCTGGTAGTAGTCGTAATACGAGACGAAATACTCGACCGCGTTGTCGGGAAAAAACTCGCGAAACTCACCGTATAGCTGTGCCGCGAGAGTCTTGTTGTGCGCCAGCACGAGTGTGGGGCGCTGTATTGCCTGAATGACGTTGGCGATCGTGAAGGTCTTGCCACTGCCCGTCACGCCAAGCAGCGTCTGATGCGCAAGCCCCGTTTGCAGCCCCTCGACGAGCGAAGTGATGGCAGCCGGCTGATCGCCCGCGGGGGTGTACTCGGAATGCAGACGAAAGGCAGTCATGGCTTCGGCTACTATAAACCCCGAACCTCATTCCCCCCAGCCCCGAAGCAGGCGGAGTACGTCGCGGTGTCGATCCAGCTTTCTCGTCGCGTGCAACGCGTCAAACCCTCCCCCACCATGGCAGCGACCGCACGCGCGGCACGTCTCAAGGCGGAAGGCCGCGACATCATCAGCCTCACGGCCGGCGAACCCGATTTCGCGACTCCGGTCGAGGCGGCCGAGGCGGGTATCGCCGCCATCCGCGACGGTGCCACGCGATACACGGACGTGGGCGGCACGGCTGAGCTCAAGCAGGCGATTTGCGACAAGTTCGCCGCCGATAATCATCTGCACTACAGCCGCGCGCAGATTCTCGTTTCCTGCGGAGCCAAGCAAACGCTGTTCAACCTGTGCATGGCGGTGCTCGATCCGGACGAGGAAGTGATCATTCCAGCGCCCTACTGGGTGTCCTACCCCGACATGGTGCGCCTGGCCGATGCGACCCCCGTGATCGTCGACACCACGATCGAGTCGGGCTACAAGCTCACACCGCAACAACTGGCAGCCGCCATCACCCCGGCGACCCGTCTGCTGCTCATCAACTCACCGTGTAACCCGACCGGTGCCGCCTACTCGCGCCTCGAGTGGCAGCAACTCGGTGAGGTACTGGCGGCGCACCCGCGCGTGCTCATCGGCACCGATGACATCTACGAGAAGATCTGGTGGGCGGATGAGCCCTTCAGCACACTCGCCGAAGTGTGCCCCGCGCTCTACGAGCGGACCATCACCATCAACGGCATCTCGAAGAGCCACGCGATGACCGGCTGGCGTATCGGCTACTGCGGGGGACCCGCGGAAATCATCACGGCGATGGCGACCATCCAGGGACAGAGCACGTCAAACCCCTCGAGCGTGTCGCAGCGCGCGGCATTGGCCGCGCTGCGCGGCGATCAGCGCTGCGTCGCCGACATGAACGCCGAGTATCAGCGCCGGCACGATTTCTTCATCCCGGCGCTGGCCGCCCTACCCGGTTTCGAGTGCCGGCGAGCCGAGGGCAGTTTCTACGCTTTCGTACGCATCACGGGCGCGCTGCAGCGTCTCGGGCTGCCCGACGATCAGGTGTTTTGCGACCGGTTACTCGAGGCAGAGGGTCTGGCGCTCGTGCCGGGCAGTGGCTTTGGCGCGCCCGGCCACGTCAGATTGTCGTTCGCCACGAGTCGCGCACAGCTCGAGGCCGCCTTGGAGCGCCTCGGACGCTTTTTGCGCTCCGCTTGACGTCACCCGGCGCTTTCTTGAGAATGCGCGCCTTCTTTCTGCCGCCCGTTCCCCGGTAGCTCAGTCGGTAGAGCGTCGGACTGTTAATCCGCAGGTCGTTGGTTCGAGTCCAACCCGGGGAGCCACTTCAGAAGTGCGGTTTGTCCGTCGAGGCGTTAAATCGTTCGACGGCTTCACCAATGATTCGTCGCGCCTGCTCGGCATCACCCCAGCCACTGATCTTCACCCACTTGCCGGGCTCGAGATCCTTGTAATGCTGGAAAAAGTGCCCAATGCGCTCGAGCCAGTGCTTGGACACCTGTCCAATGTCGTGCACGTGCGTGTAGCCCGAGAAGACCTTGTCGATGGGCACGGCGAGCAGCTTTTCGTCAGAGCCAGCTTCATCCTGCATCATCATGACACCGACCGGTCGGCAACGGATCACTGAGCCTGGCACCAGAGGCAGCGGCAAAATCACCAGCACGTCCGCGGGGTCGCCGTCGCCACAGAGCGTGTGCGGGATGTAGCCGTAGTTGCAGGGATAGCGCATCGGCGTCGAGAGGATGCGATCGACGAAGATCGCCCCCGTGGCCTTATCAACCTCGTACTTGACGGGGTCCGCATCCTTCGGAATCTCGACGATCACGTTGACGTCGTTCGGCACGTCCCTGCCGGTGGGTACGAGATCAAGCGCCATGCTGCGTGCCTCCTTGGCTTTTGCAGTTCAAACTTCGCGAAAAATCGCGCCCCTACACGGAGCGCGAAATCAGTTCCTTCATGATTTCGTTGGTGCCGCCGTAGATGCGTTGCACCCGTGAATCCACGTACATGCGGCAGACCAGATACTCGTTCATGTAGCCGTAACCGCCATGCAGCTGCACGCACTCGTCGAGCACTTGCTGCTGCATGTCGGTCACCCAGTACTTGGCCATCGAGGCCGTCTCGGTATCGAGTTTACCCTGCAACAATTTCTGGATGCAGTCATCGACGAACACCCGTGCCACGCGGGTCAGGGTCGCGCACTCGGCGAGCTTGAAGCGGATGTGCTGCATCTGACCGATGACCTGACCGAATGCCTTGCGCTCCTTCACGTACTTGGAGGTTTCGGCCAACGCGCCCTCCATTGCGCCCACCCCGCAGAGCGCAATCACCAGTCGCTCGTAGGGCAGATCGCCCATCAGCTGGTACATGCCGAGGCCCTCTTCGCCGCCGAGCCGACAGTCCGCCGGCACTCGCACGTCTTCGAAGAAAAGCTCCGCCGTGTCCTGAGCCGGCATGCCCATCTTGTCGAGGACTCGACCGACGCGGTAACCCGGCAGATTCTCGGTCTCCACCATGATGAGCGATAGACCGCGCTTGCGATCATCCGGGTTGGTCCGCGTCACCAGCATCAGCAGCGAGGCCTGCCCACCATTGGTGATGAAGATCTTTGAGCCGTTGATGCGGTAGTGATCGCCCTCTAGCACCGCTCGAGTGCGCACGCCCTGCAGATCCGAGCCCGCACCGGGCTCGGTCATGGCGATCGCGCCGATGAGTTCGCCCCGGGCCATGCGCGGCAACCAGCGTTGCTTCTGCGCCCCAGTGCCATAGTTGTACACGTAGTGGGCACACATGCTGTGCACGCCCTGGCCAAACCCGGAAAGACCCCGGCGGGCAAGCTCCTCGTAGAGCACGGCCTCGTGCCGGAAGTCCCCGCCTCCGCAACCGTATTCAGCCGGCAGATCGAGGCACAGCAACCCCATGTCCCCTGCCTTGCGCCAGATGTCCTTGCCGACCCCGTGCTGCGCACGCCAACGCGCATCGTGGGGCACCATTTCGGCCTCCAGAAACCGCGCCACCGTCTCGCGAAAGGTACGCAGGTCATCATCCATCCAGGGTGATTCGTAGGGCAGCATGAGCAGGGAACTCCGGCAATCAGGATCGTTCGATCAAGACAAAAACGATAGCATTTGGCTCGCCTTCTTCCCATCGCTGCGGTCACAATTCGGTAGTCATGAGTCGTCGTTTTACCACTCTCGTTCTACTCGCCATGGGCTGCGCCACCTCGATCGCGGTGCCGGCGACCGACGGACTAGAGCCGGTTCAGTCCGCCTCAACCGCGGGTAAAACCTGTCTCGTGCTGAGCGGGGGCGGCGCCCGCGGTGTCGCCCACATCGGTGTACTGCGCGTCCTTGAGGAACTGCGCGTGCCGGTCGATTGCGTCGTCGGCACCAGCATGGGCTCGATCGTCGGTGCAGCCTGGGTGTCGGGGCGCAGCCCCGCGGAGATGGAATCGGTAGTTCGTAACGCCCGCTGGGATGTGGTGCTCGGCGATGAGCCCGAGCGGCCGCGGCGCTCCTGGCGCAGCAAGGATCGGGAGCGGGATCGAGTGGTCGGTGCCGAGATCGGCCTCGGTCGCAGCGGCGCCCTGCTGCCGGGCGGCGCGGTCATCGGTCAACAACTTGAGGGATTCCTGCAATCGCTCCTCGGCCCCCCGGTCACCCGGGAGTCGTTCGATGAGTTTGCGATCCCATTCCGCGCCATTGCCACCGACATCGAGTCGGGGCGGATGAAGGTGCTCGACGAGGGCATCCTCAATGCGGCCGTCCGGGCGAGCATGTCGGTCCCCGGCGTGTTCGCACCGCAGGAAATCGACGGTCGGCTGTACGTCGATGGCGGACTCGTCCGCAACCTCGGCATCGACGTCGCGCGCGACATGGGAGCCACACGAATCATTGCGGTGAATCTCGGCACGAGTCTCGCCTCGCGCGACGAGGTCAACTCGCTGTTCGGTGTAGCAGGCCAGATGATCAACATCCTGACCGACCAGAACGTGAACGTGTCGCTCGGCCAGCTGCGTCCGGGCGACGTACTCATCCAGCCTGCGCTCGGCAGTTTCAGCGCGGCCAATTTCGCCGAATCATGGACCACGATCGAACTCGGCGAACGCGCCGCGCGCGAGGCGATCCCACAACTGGCGCCGCTGCGTGTATCGGCCGAGCGCTGGGCCGCATGGCAGGCGGCGCGGCGTGAAGCGGCGAGCGCAACCCGCTCGATCGTCAGCGTGAACGTCAATACGGACGATCTGCGCACGGTCACACCCGCCTTCGTTAAGACCGTGGTGGAGGATGTGCGCCAGAGCGTACCACCGGAGCAGTTTGTCGATGCCGCGGTCGAGGCGCTGTTCGCGACCGATGACTTTCAACAGGTCACACTGCGCGCCGAAAGCCTGCCGCAGGGTGATGCCATCGTCATCGAACCGAAGGAAAAGTCCTGGGGCCCAAACTATCTGCGCTTTGGCACAACCCTCAGCACCAATCTCGAAGGTCAGAGCGGTTTCTCGATCTTCGGGAGCCTGCGCTCCACGTGGCTCAACGCTCGCGGACTCGAATGGCAAACGAGCTTCGCACTCGGTGACACCATGCGGCTGCGCTCCGAACTCTTCCAGCCGCTCGAGCAGCGCCAGCGCTGGCTGGCGGGAGTATTCATCGATTCGAAGAATCGCATCGATACGCTGTTCATCAACGAGGAGCCTTACGCCGAGTACGATAATGGCCTCTTCCGCGCAGGCTTCGAGTTGCGCAGTCGGCATGCCACCGATCAAGAACTGCGCCTCGGCGTACAGCGCAGCTGGTATCGGGTTCGTCGAGAGAGCGGCGTGCCCTTCGCCACCGTCAAACAGGATGCCAGCAGCGCGTTCTTCCGCTACGCCTACGATCGACTCGACGATTGGGATTTTCCGCGTTCGGGACTTTATTCGCTGCTCAGTTACGAACAGTCGTTCGACGCGCTGGGCGGAGAAACCATTTACCGCAAGGCCGAGTGGGAATTACAGCGAGCCTTCGGCGGCGACCGTCACAGCCTCTCCTTGCTCGGTCGCTACGGCAGCTCGCTCGGCACTGACTTGCCGCTCGTCGAGGGCTTCTCACTCGGCGGCTTCCAGAATCTCTCGGGCTACGCCGATCGACAGATCATCGCCAATCGTGCGGGCTTCGGGCGCGCCGTCTATGCCTGGCGACTCGGCGGCGCCGGGCCCGTGGCGAGCAGCTTCTATCTCGGCGGATCGTTCGAGGTCGGCCAAATTCGCGGTCGCATCAATTCAGTCGCCGCGCCCGCAAACCAGCGCCTCGGCAGTCGAACCGACGACGTGCTGTTGGCTTCTTCGGTGTTCTTCGCCGCCGATACGGCGCTCGGCCCGCTCTATCTGGCAGTGGGTTTGGGCGAAGGTGGCGAGCGCGCGGCCTACCTCTTTCTCGGCCGACCCTGAGCCGATCGCTTCGGCTGAGCCGCGGATCTCCCCTCACCCGCCGCGACAACTCGGCGTAAATGGGCCCGAAACTCGGACCCAAGCTGCGGGTGCGCGAGTGCGTAAGCGACGGTCGCTTGCAGGTACCCGAGTTTGCTGCCGCAATCGAAGCGCTGGCCGCTGAAGCGATGCGCGTACACGGCCTCCTCCTGCAGCAATCGAGCGATACCATCGGTGAGCTGGATCTCGCCACCCGCCCCTTTGCCGATGCGCTCGAGATGATCGAAGATCGCCGGCGAAAGCAGGTAGCGACCGACCACCGCGAGATTGGAAGGCGCCTCGGCAGGCTTGGGCTTCTCGACGATGCTGCGGATGCGCGCGGTCGTGCCACGGGCTTCGACCTCGACGATGCCGTATTTGTCCGTCTCGCTGCGGGGCACGACTTCGCAGCCGATGACGCTAGCGCGTTTGGCCGAATACACCTCCGCCATTTGGCTGAGGCAACCGGGCTCCGCGGTGATCAGATCGTCGGCCAGATGCACAAAGAAAGGTTCGTTGCCCACCGCCGGACGCGCGCAGAGCACCGCATGACCGAGACCGAGTGGCGCAGGCTGACGAATGTAAATGCAGGTGGCGTAACTCGGCAGCACGCTGTGCAGTTGCTTGACGAGTTCGGACTTGCCCTGCGACTTGAGCAGGTTTTCAAGTTCCTGATCGGAGTCGAAGTGATCTTCGATGGCGCGCTTCGATGCCCCCGTGATGAACACCAGACGCCGCGCGCCTGCTGCGAGGGCCTCCTCGACGGCGTACTGGATCAGCGGCTTGTCGACCACTGGCAGCATTTCTTTGGGGCTTGCCTTGGTGGCGGGCAAAAACCGCGTGCCGCGGCCGGCCACCGGAAAGACGGCCGTTTCGATAAGGGGGCGTTTGGTCATGTACGAATAATAAACCAAACGCCCCGGGACTCAGCGTGATCGACCTGCGGTACTCCCGGCACCCGAAGAGGCCGATGAACCGGGCTTCGCCGTGGCGCGGGCCGGCGCCGCGGCGCGGGTCGGCGCCTTGGCGCCACCCGAACCCGTGGCTGCCGAAGCCGCAGGACCGACTCGCAGGCGCGAACGGTTGAGCTCGAGCGTCTTCGGGCCGATGCCCTTCACGAGCGCGAGTTCGTCGATCGAGCGGAACGCGCCGTTGCGCGTGCGGTGCTCGACGATGGCTCGGGCCTTGGACTCACCGATGCCCTCGAGATCGCGGGCGAGCGTTACCGCATCGGCCGTATTGAGATTGACGAGACTCTGCGCAGCACCGGCGAGCGGCAGCAATGTGAGTAGCAGCAACAACACATGTTTGATGGTCATGGAAGCCTCCTTGGGTTGGACCCAGGCAGGCTAGAGGCGCACCGAGCGTGCGGGCGAGAACTCAAAGCGTGGAAAAAACCCGCAAAGACGCGGATTGGGGAGCGAGCAATCGCGACTAGTCGCGGATCGGGTGCACGATGCTGTCGTTGACGCGCTCGCGCAAATCTTTGCCCGGTTTGAAATGCGGGACGTACTTGCCGGACAGGGCGACAGCCTCGCCGGTCTTCGGGTTTCGACCCTGACGCGGCGGCCGAAAATGCAGGGAGAAACTGCCAAAGCCGCGAATCTCGATGCGCTCGCCCGCCGCCAAAGCATCACTCATGATCTCGAGCATTTGCTTCAAGGCAAGCTCGACATCCTTAGCCGGCAGATGCTTCTGCTTGGCAGTGATGAGTTCGATGAGTTCCGACTTCGTCATGACAGCCCCGTGACGTCGTCGGACGAGGATGCGGAACCCAAGCCCCGCATCCTCGCCCAAATTCCCTAGACCTTAGCCGCGATCGCGATCCGAGTTGATCTGCGCCTTGAGCAGCTCGCCGAGACTCGTGCCCGCGGTCGGGCCCGTCTGCTCGGAACGGTAGCTCTGCACGGCCTCGGCTTCCTCGTGGGCTTCCTTGGCCTTGATCGATAGCGAGATCGAGCGGGTCTTGCGATCGACGCCCATGAACTTGGCATCGATCTCGTCGCCGACCTTCAGGAACTGGCGAGCATCCTCGACGCGGTCCCGGCCGAGTTCCGAAGCCCGCAGCTGACCTTCGATTCCGTTGCCGAGATCGATGATCGCCCCGCGCGCGTCTACTTCCCTGACGACACCGCGGACGATGCTGCCCTTCGGGTTGTCGGCGATGTAGCCCGCGAACGGGTCCTTCGCCAACTGCTTGATGCCGAGGCTGATGCGCTCGCGTTCCGGGTCGATGGCGAGGACCATCGCCTCGACCGTCTGGCCCTTCTGGAAGTTGCGCACGGCTTCCTCGCCGGGCACGTCCCAGGAAATGTCCGAGAGATGCACGAGGCCGTCGATGTTGCCCGACAAGCCGATGAAGATGCCGAAGTCGGTGATCGACTTGATTTGACCCGACACCTTGTCGCCGCGGTTGTAGTTCTCGGAGAACTCGCGCCACGGGTTGGCCGCGCACTGCTTGAGGCCGAGGCTGATGCGGCGACGCTCTTCGTCGCAATCGAGCACCATGACTTCGACTTCCTGGCCGGTCTGCACGACCTTGGCCGGATTGACGTTCTTGTTCGTCCAGTCCATCTCGGAGACGTGCACAAGACCCTCGACACCGTCCTCGATCTCGACGAACGCGCCGTAGTCGGCAATGTTGGTGACCTTGCCGAACACGCGGGTGTTGGGCGGGTAGCGACGCGAGATGTTCTCCCACGGATCGGCACCCAATTGCTTGAGGCCGAGGCTCACGCGCGAGCGCTCGCGATCGAACTTCAGGATGCGCACCTCGACCTCATCGCCCACCTTGACGACTTCCGAGGGGTGCTTGACGCGCTTCCACGCCATGTCGGTGATGTGCAGCAGGCCGTCGATACCGCCGAGGTCGACGAACGCACCGTAATCGGTGAGGTTCTTGACCGAGCCGCGTACGACCGCGCCTTCCTGCAGGTTGTCCATAAGCGCCGTGCGCTCGGCCGAGAACTCCTGTTCCACGACGGCGCGACGCGAGACGACAACGTTGTTGCGCTTCTGGTCGAGCTTGATGACCTTGAACTCGAGCGGCTTGTTCTCAAGGTAGGCAGTGTCTCGAACCGGCCGCACATCGACGAGCGAACCGGGGAGGAACGCGCGGACGTGTTCGATCTCGACAGTGAAACCGCCCTTGACGCGACCGGTGATGATGCCGACGACAATCTCGGCTTTGGAAAACGCATCTTCGAGTCGGGTCCAGGTGCGGGCGCGCTTGGCCTTCTCGCGCGACAGGCGGGTTTCGCCGGTGCCGTCCTCGACGGAGTCGAGGGCCACTTCAACCATGTCGCCGGCCTTGACTTCGATCTCGCCGCGCTCGTTCTTGAACTGCTCGACTGGGATGACCGCTTCGGACTTCAGGCCAACGTTGACGATGACCATGTCATCGCCGACATCCACCACGAGACCCGAGAGAATTTGCCCGGGGCGAATCCGCTGGCTCGCCAGGCTCTGCTCGAACAGTTGCGCAAAACTTTCAGTCATGTTGTCACTCATGCGGTGCAAAGGGCACCGCGCCGTAAATCCGAGCCGCCACGCTCCGTGGACACCCGGGGTTGCCAAACAAGCCACGCATCCTTGCGCAGCCACCTTTACACCGGATCGAATGATTTCGTAGGGTTCAGCGCCACAAGGCGCGCGTGCGTCCGAGTTCGATCACCCGTTCGACCACCACCTCAACCGGCACACCGGTCGAATCGATGACGAACGCGTCGGACGCAGGCCTGAGTGGTGCCACACTGCGGGTTGAATCCCGCAGGTCACGCTCGGCGATCTCCCGCGAAAGGGCCGCAAGACTAACAGCGGGATCCTTATCTTTCAACTGCTTATAACGCCTCAGGGCCCTCTCCTCGGCGCTCGCGGTGAGGAATACCTTAAGTGGTGCATCGGTGAAAACCACGGTTCCCATGTCCCGACCATCGGCGATCAGACCCGGGGACTCGGCGAAACGACGCTGACGATCGAACAAGGCCTCGCGCACCGCAGGCCAGGCGGCGACCCGCGAAGCGCCCTGCCCGGTGCGCTCGTCGCGCACGCCTGCCGTAACGTCCACACCGGCGAGCAGGATGCATTCACCGCCATCCGCCGCGACTGAAAATGCGACATCCATCGAGCGGGCGAGACCCGCATGACCTTCGACGTCCTCGGCCGAGAGCCCTGCTCGCTGCCCGGCCAAGGCCACGAGGCGGTACAGCGCGCCGCTATCGAGCAGGTGCCAACCGAGAGTTTGGGCGAGTCGGCGGCACACGGTGCCCTTGCCGGACCCGGAAGGACCATCCACCGCCACCACCGCCACCGGCGCGGCGGGGCCGAGATCCGTCAAGATTCCTCCAACTCGAAGCCGCAGCTGCGGGCGAGTTCGGCAAAGCCCGGAAAGGAGGTGGCAACGTTGGCGGTATTCAACACTTCGATCGGAGCTGAGGACTGCAGCGACGCCATGGCAAAGGCCATAGCGACCCGATGGTCACCACCGCTGTCGACGGTGCCGCCCGAGAACACGGGCCCGCCGGCCTTGCGGCCTTCGATCAACATGCCATCGGGCAATACACGATGCCGCACGCCGAGCGCGGTCAGACCACGTGACATCACGGCGATGCGGTCGGTCTCCTTGACGCGCAGCTCTTCGGCACCGCGCAGGATCGAGGGCCCCTCTGCGCAGGCCGCGGCGATGAAGAACGCCGGAAATTCGTCGATGGCGCGCGGCACAAGCTCGAGGGGCACCTCGATGCCACGCAGCGAAGCCGGCCGAACCACAAGGTCAGCCACCGGCTCAGGACCGTGGGTCGACAGGCCCTCGACGGCAATGTCCGCACCCATGGCGCTCAAAATCTCGAGTAGCCCGGTACGCGTCGGGTTCATGCCGACGTTGCGCAGGCGCAGTGTGCCCTTGCGCGCGATGCTGCCGCCCACAAGGAAGAACGCGGCCGAGGAGAAATCAGCGGGTACGTCGATGCGGGTGCCGCGCAGCCGCTGCACCGGTTTGATCGCAATCGTCGTGCCGTCTTGCCGCAGCGGCACCCCAAAGGCCTTGAGCATGCGCTCCGTGTGATCGCGCGAGGTGGACGGTTCGGTGATGCGGGTCTCGCCGCTCGCCCGCAAGCCCGCGAGCAACAGTGCCGATTTGACCTGTGCGCTCGCCATCGGGCTCTTGTAGGGAATGCCGCGCAGGCGATCCCAGCCGCGCACGATCACCGGAGGAGTCCCCTCGCGTGTCTCGATGCGTGCGCCCATCATGCGCAGTGGCAAGGCGACGCGTTCCATCGGCCGTTTCATTAGCGATGCATCGCCGACCAGCGTCGCGTCGAACTTTTGCCAGGACAGCAAGCCGATGAGCAGGCGCATCGCCGTGCCCGAATTGCCCAGATCGAGCGGGGCACTCGGCGCCTGCAAAGAAAACAAGCCGCCACCGCGCACACGAACCGACTGTTCGCCCTCCTGCTGGATGCGCACGCCCATGCTGCGCAGTGCCTCAAGGGTACGAAGACAGTCCTCGCTCTCCAAGAAACCTTCGATTTCGGTCAGACCCTCGGCGATGGCACCCAACAGCAGTGCCCGATGGGAGATCGACTTGTCGCCCGGCACGGAAACTTCGCCCTCGACGGCGTCGACGGGCGACACTCGCCAGCGGGCGGGGGCTTCGGTTTCGGAGGCAGGGCCGGCCATGATCTCGCCTAAGTTTACAGAACTGCGCGGGGATAGGAACCCAGCACCCTGTAAAGGGAGGCACGGGTCTTCAACCGAGCCAGGGCTTTGGCGACCGGGGCGTCGTCGATATGCCCCTCGAGATCGATGAAAAACACGTAGTCCCACTTGCGCCGCTGCGAGGGCCGCGACTCGATCCGCGACAGACTGACTTTATTACGGGCCAGGGGCTCGAGCAGCCGATGCAACGCCCCGGGCGCCTCAGTGTGGCCCGTCGACACCAACAGGGTCGTCCGGTCGTGACCGCTCGGGCCAAACATCCGTCGCCCGATGACCAGGAAACGGGTCGTGTTGTCGGGGCGATCTTCAATATCCGCACACAGGACGGTCAGACCATAGACCTCGGCAGCCGTCTCACCGGCAATGGCGGCGGTCCCCTTCTCGTCTCGGGCCCGCCGGGCGGCCTCTGCGTTGCTCGACTCGGGGATCAGCTCAACGTCCGGCAGGTTCGCCTGCAGCCACTGCCGGCACTGGGCCAGCGACTGAGGATGACTGCAGACTCGCTTGATCTCCCGCAGCGACTTCAGCTTGCCCATCAGGTTCTGGCGGATGCGCAGCTCCACCTCACCACAGATGTGCAATGGAGAGGACAGGAACCGATCGAGGGTGTGGTTGACGCTGCCCTCGGTGGAATTTTCGATGGGCACCACCCCGAAGTCTGCATTGCCGGCCTCTACCTCGTGGAAGACCTCGTCGATGGTCGACAACGGCAATGCACGTGCCGAATGCCCGAAATGTTTGTACACGGCCGATTGCGAAAAGGTGCCCTCGGGTCCAAGAAAACCGATCTTCAGGGGCTCTTCCTGCGCAAGACAGGCGGACATGATCTCGCGGAACAGGCGCACGATTTCCTCGTCGCGCAGCGCAGCGCCGCTCTCGCTATGGCTTTGCGCCCCCGCCCGCCCCGCAGCCCGCGCCTGCACGTTGCGCTCGAGCGCCATGCGCAGCACCTGCGCCTCTCGCTCCGGGCGATAGAAATCGACCAGACGTCCCTGCTTGCTCTTGGAAATGCCGACTTGACGCGCCAGGGCCGCCCGTTCGTTGAGCAGCGTATGCAATTGCCGGTCGACCGCATCGATGCGACCGCGCAAGTCGGCGATCGGCGGTGCCGCGGCGGAGCGAGCGTTGCCCCGAACGGTCTTTTTGCTGGACTTCCTGCTGGCCACCCCTACCCCCTTCACGACACCCGAGCGGAGAGTACGCGATCGATCACGCGAATTCGACCGGGCAGGCCCGCATCAACCGATTTGCCCCCTCGATCACCGTATCGGCATGCAAACAGCTCTGAGCCTCGATGCGACCACACACGCCGAGCACTCAGCCGTGGCGTTGCTGAAAGTCGCGCATGAACGCGATCAGCGCCTCGACGCCTTGCAACGGCATTGCGTTGTAGATCGAAGCGCGCATGCCGCCCACCAGACGATGCCCTTCGAGGTTGGCGAGACCCGCAGCGAGAGCCTCGCTGCAAAACATCTTCTCCAGCGCCGGATCGGGAATGGTGAACGGCACGTTCATCCAGGAGCGCGCGTTGCGCGCGACTGGACTGCGGTAATAGCCCGACGCATCGATGAAGTTGTACAGCAGTTCCGCCTTGCGGCGATTGCGCTCGCCGATCACTTCGAGGCCGCCCTCACGCTTCAGCCACTCGAAGATCAGTCCCGCGATGTAAATGCCGAATGTCGGCGGGGTGTTGAGCATCGACCCCTCCTTCGCCATCACCGCGTAGTCCCAGATCGGTGGAGTCTGCGGCCTGGCCCGCCCCAGCAGATCCTCGCGCACGATCACGAGCACGAGACCCGATGGACCGATGTTCTTTTGGGCACCGGCGTAGATGAGCCCAAAACGACTGACGTCGATGGGGCGCGACAAGATCGTCGAAGACATGTCAGCAACGAGCGGCACCGAACCTGTGTCGGGAACGTAATCGAACTCCACACCGCCGATGGTTTCGTTCGGCGTGTAATGCACGTAGGTCGCCCCAGAACTGACCGTCCAGCTGCCCGCCGCGGGCACCGTGCTGTAGCGGCTCGCGGCCTCATCGGACACAACTTTTACTGTGCAGTAGCGTCGTGCTTCGGTGATTGCTTTTTGCGACCAAGTGCCGGTGTTGAGGTAGTCCACCACAGCGCCCGGCGCCGAGAGATTGAGCGGAATTGCGGTGAACTGCCCCGTCGCGCCGCCCTGCAGAAACAATACTTTGTAGTTCGACGGGATCCGCATCAACTCGCGCAGATCCTGCTCCGCCTGCTCGACCACGGCCACGAAGGCCTTGCTGCGATGGCTGATCTCCATCACTGACATCCCGCTACCTTGCCAATCGGTCATTTCACGACTGGCTTGCTCGAGCACTGGTAGCGGCAGAGTCGCTGGACCCGCAGCAAAATTGAATACGCGCATGTGAGAGTCCAACCCTGAGATCGGCGACAATGGGTGCCGCGGCGGCTAGTGAGGCAGCGGCTCACCCGAGTCCGTTCGCGGCGTCTCCGCCGGAGATTCTGCGGGAGTCTCGCCCATCCCCTCGCCCATCCCCTCGGCCGTCTCGTCCGCCTCGCCCGCCAATAGACCGATGCCCTCAACGCCCGCGAGTCGTTCGCTGTCATCGAGACGGATCAGTCGCACACCCTGGGTGTTGCGACCCACGATCGACACCTGCGCCACCGGCGTGCGCACCAGGGTGCCGCTTGAGCTGATAAGCATGATCTCCTGATCGGTGTTCACCTGCAGTGCGGCGACCGTCGAGCCATTGCGCTCAGTGGTCTGCAGCGCGATCACGCCCTGCCCCCCGCGCCCGTGCAACGGAAAATCTTCGAGCGGCGTGAGCTTGCCGTAACCGTTCTCGGAGGCGGTGAGCACGAGCCCTTCGCCGACGACGACGAGCGAAATGACTTCCTGACCCTCGGCGAGCTTGATGCCGCGTACGCCCGTGGCATCGCGCCCCATCGGGCGAACCTCGGACTCGTTGAAACGAATGGCCTTGCCGCCGTTCGAACACAGGATGATGTCGTGCGTGCCGTCGGTCAGCCCGACACCGACCAGACGATCGCCGTCGCGCAGATCCACCGCGATTATGCCCGAGGGGCGCGGACGCGAGTACGCCGACAGCGGCGTCTTCTTGACCGTGCCGTGACTCGTGGCCATGAACACGAAGTGCTCGTCGTCGAATTGTTTGACCGCGAGCACCGCGTTGATCTTCTCGCCCTCTTCGAGCGGCATCAGATTCACGAGCGGCTTGCCGCGTGCATTGCGGCCGGCTTGCGGCAACTCGAACACACGAAGCCAGTAGACGCGGCCGCGATTCGAGAAACACAGCAGCGTGTCGTGGGTATGCGCGACGAAGAGCTTCTCGACGAAATCCTCGTCCTTGACGGCTGTGGCAGCCTTGCCGCGACCGCCGCGCCGCTGCGTCTGGTACTCGGTGAGCGGCTGGCTCTTCGCGTAGCCGGAATGGGAAATCGTCACGACCACGTCCTGCGGCTCGATCAGATCCTCGGTGGCCAGATCGATGTGGTCGCGGTTGATTTCAGTGCGCCGCGCATCGCCGTACTCTTCGCGGATGGCGAGCAGCTCGGCGCGCACGACCTCAGTGAGCCGCTCGTCGCGTGCGAGGATGTCCGAGAGATCGATAATCTCCGACAGCAAGGTCGCGTACTCACCAACAATCTTGTCTTGTTCGAGTCCCGTCAGCCGGTTCAGCCGCATGTCGAGGATGGCCTGCGCCTGCACCTCGCTCAGCCGATAACCGCTGCCATCGCTCTGCAAACCGACCGCCGCAGCCAGATCCTTCGGGCGGGTGGACACGTTGTTAGCGCGCGCGAGCATTTCGGGCACAGCGCCCGAGGACCACGCACGCTCGACGAGTGCCACCTTCGCCTCGGCCGGCGTCGGCGAGCGCTTGATGAGAGCGATAACCTCGTCGATGTTGGCGAGTGCCACCGCAAGGCCTTCGAGCACGTGGGCCCGATCGCGCGCCTTGGCCAGATCGAACACGGTGCGGCGAGTGACCACCTCACGCCGATGGCGGAGGAAGGCCTCGAGCATTTCCTTGAGCGACAGGAGGCGCGGCTGCCCGTCGACCAAGGCCACCATGTTGATGCCGAACACGGTCTCGAGCGGCGTCTGCGCGTAGAGGTTGTTGAGCACGACCTCGGCGTTCTCGCCTCGACGCAACTCGATGACGATGCGCATGCCGTCCTTGTCGGACTCGTCGCGAAGACCGTCGTTGGCGATCCCTTCGATCTGCTTCTCGCGCACCAGATCGGCGATGCGTTCGATCAGCCGCGCCTTGTTGACCTGATACGGCAGCTCGGTGACCACGATGGCCTGGCGATCACCGCGACCCACATCCTCGAAATGCGTGCGCGCACGGATCGACAAGCGACCGCGTCCGGACTTGTAAGCCGTGACGATTTCCTGGGCGCCGTTGATGATGCCTGAGGTCGGAAAGTCGGGGCCGGGCACGTGCTGCATCAACCCGGCGAGCGTGATGTCCGGGTCTTCAATGACGGCGAGGCAGGCGTTGACGACCTCGGTCAAGTTGTGTGGCGGGATGTTGGTGGCCATGCCCACCGCGATGCCCGAGGACCCGTTGACGAGCAGGTTCGGGATGCGCGAGGGCATCACCGCAGGCTCGGTCAAAGATTCGTCGTAGTTCGGGACGAAGTCGACGGTTTCCCGATCGATGTCGGCGAGCAGCTCGCCCGCCATCTTCGACATGCGAACTTCGGTGTAACGCATGGCCGCCGGCATGTCGCCATCGACCGAGCCGAAGTTGCCTTGGCCGTCGACCAGCAGGTAACGCATGGAGAACGGCTGGGCCATACGCACGATGGCGTCGTATACCGCCGAATCGCCGTGCGGGTGATATTTACCGATGACGTCGCCGACGACGCGCGCGGATTTTTTGTAGGGTTTGTTGTAGTCGTTGCCGAGTTCGCGCATCGCGAAGAGAACGCGGCGATGCACCGGTTTCAGGCCGTCGCGGACATCGGGGAGGGCTCGACCGACGATCACGCTCATCGCGTAATCGAGGTACGACTGACGCATCTCGTCTTCGAGATTGACTGGCAGTACTTCGCGTGCGATTTCGCTCATTCGGCAGGTCGATTCCGCAGTCGAAACTAAGGCGGAAATAGTACCATAGACCCCCGCTTCCGGCCCGAGTCCCGACGCCATGCTGCACGCCACCACCGACCCTGCAGAACTTGCCAAATTCGATGCGATCGCCCATCGCTTCTGGGACGAGCAGGGTGAGTTTCGGCCGCTGCACATCCTGAACCCAGTGCGAACGGCTTTCGTGGCCGAACGCTGTCAGCTCACTGGCGCCACCGTCGTGGATGTCGGCTGTGGAGGCGGCCTGCTGGCCGAAAGCCTCGCCCGCGCAGGCGCGCGGGTCACGGCCATCGACCTAGCCCCCACCATGATCGACGTCGCGCGGCTGCATGCAGCGGGCGCCGGTCTCGACATCGACTACCGCTTGCAGTCGGTCGAGACGCTGGCCGACGAGCGCGAGGGCAGTTTCGATGTCGTCACCTGCATGGAGATGCTCGAACATCTGCCCGAGCCCGCCGGCGCTGTCGATGCCCTCGCCCGTCTGCTGCGGCCGGGCGGGTCGCTCTTCGTATCGACCATCAATCGCAACCTGCGTTCTTTCGTCGTCGCGATCGTGGGGGCCGAGTACGTGACGCGCCTCGTGCCAGCGGGAACGCACGAATACGAACGACTGATCCGCCCCTCGGAGCTGGCGGCCTGGGCGCGCGGCGCTGGGCTTGAGGCGCAGGAGATTGCCGGGCTCGAGTTCAACCCGGTCACCTCGCTCTGCCGACTCACCGCCGACCCTTCGGTCAATTACCTGCTGCACCTGCGCAAGCCTGCCGTGCCGTGATTGCGCTCGATCGCGAGCTCGTGCAACGGTTCGCGCTGTCGGCGCAGCGCCCTGCTCTGGTCGCCCTGCTCAGCATCGAGAAAGAAGCCCTCGATACGCTGCGTCCGGGGCTGGAGCACGCCGTGAGTCATGCCAAACTCGGCTGGTGGACCGAAGAGCTTGAGCGGCTCGTTGTCGATGAGCCCAGACATCCCGCGGCTGCCACATTGAGGCGTGCGGCACGCGAGCGTCGCCGCAGTGCGCCGGATCTTCGGGCGCTCGCCGAGCATGCGAGCGAGGCGCTCGCCTGCCTCGCATTCGTCGATCGTGCGGAGCTCGACACCCATGTGCGGCTGTGGTCGAGCAGCGTGTTCCGCGAACTCGCCGTGTCGTGCGCAGCGCAGATCGAAGCACCCGTGGCGCCGGCCGAACGCTTTGCTGAACGCGCTGGCCCGTTAATCCGCGAAGTCGAGTTGCTCTTCAATTTCGAGGTCCATGCCTGGGCGGGACGCGTGTACACGCCGATCGAACCCGAGCAGGCCTCGCTCTGGACGGCGCAGCCCATGGCTCACGCGCAGCGACTTCAGCTGAACGAGCGACTGACGCACCTCGAGGTGCAGCTCGATGCCGCCGTGGCCGACATCCCCACTGAGGCCCGTGCCGCACTCTCGAGCGCCATCGTCTGGGCGCGGCTCGCCCAGCGAACCGCTCGCCTCGCCCGGCGCACGGCCCGGTTGCGCGGCGAACTCGGACGCACCGAGCCGCTGCGTCGTACCATTCGCGCATGGCAGGTCGCCGTCCGCGCCTTGCAGGGAGCCGCATGAACGACATCAGTTTCGATCCACGACGGGTCGCCTTGGAGCCCGATGAGCTCGCGGGCCGGATCATCGCGATTACAGGGCCTACGAGCGGCATAGGCCGGGCGCTGGCACTCGAATGCGCCCGCCGCGGCGCTGAGGTGCTGCTGCTCGGTCGCAACGTCAAGAAGCTCGAAGGTATCTACGACGAGATCGTTGCGCTGCGCCGATCTGACGGCAGCGCGGTCGCTGAACCACTCATTGCCCCGCTCGATCTCGAAAAGGCGGTCGCCGGCGACTACGACGCCATCGCCTCAGCCATCGAGCAGCGCTGGGGCCGACTCGACGGACTGGTGCACAACGCGGGGCTCCTCGGCATTCTGAGCCCGATCGAGCACTTCGATGTGCCGACCTGGGTCAAGGTCATGCACGTCAACGTCACGGCGATGTTCGCCCTGACACAGGTGCTGCTGCCGGCGCTTCGTGCCTCGAGCGATGCCTCGGTGATCTGCACCTCGAGCGGCGTCGGCCGACGCGGCCGGGCGTACTGGGGCGCCTACTCGGTATCGAAGTTCGCGCTCGAAGGATTCGTGCAGGTGCTCGCAGACGAGCTCGAGAAGACTTCCGTGCGAGTGAATTCGGTCGACCCCGGTCGCTGCCGCACCCCGATGCGGCGTCAGGCCTATCCGTCGGAAAATCCCGATACGCTGCCCGCGCCCGAGACCATCGTCGGTCCCTTCGTCGCGCTGCTCGGGCCTCGTTCGCGAGGCGTCAGCGGTCGGGCGTTTTCGGCGCAGTAGCGACGCGTTTCGAGCTGCGCAGCAGCGCTGCTTCCTCGGACGTGAGCGCCCGGAACTGACCGCGATTCAGATCGCGCGTCAGCGCCAGAGGCCCGAGCGCCGTGCGCTGCACGCGACTTACGAGTGCGCCTTGGCGTTCGAACAACTGCCTGACGTCCTTGCCGCTCGCGCCCGTGATACGAACGCGATACCAACGATTGCTGATCTCGGCCTCTTCCTCCGAGCCCTCGAGAGATTCGACAGCCAGCGCACGACCATCGTCGAGTTCGCCGCGAAGAATCGCAGCCTGATGCGGCTCATCGATCTCACCGCGGATCCGCACCAGAAACTCTACCGGCCACTCGCGCACCAAGCGTTGCAGGCGCGCTGCCAGCGCACCATCACTCGTCATCAGCTCAAGCCCACCGTCGATACGCGGCATGGGCGAAATCGCAAGGAAACGCTTTCCGGCGCGCCGTGGCAGGCGCGGCACCAGCTCCTCGGCGAGCGACTGGCCGGTGGATCTGTGGCAGAGAAAGACGGTGTCTTCGGCGCCGAGTTTACTGGCGTCGCGGCTGCGCCGAACCACCCGGCCATCGACGCGTATTTCGTCCCGCCCGCTGACCCGCTGTCCAAGCACGGCCGGTGAGCCGTTGACCGTCACCCGCCCGCGGGTGATCCAGACTTCGGCCTCACGGCGAGAGGCAAGCCCCGCCTGCGCCAGCACTTTTTGCAGACGCTCGCCGGATGGATCAGACGTAGACGGTTTCATCGCCAGGGCCCGGCAGCCCCTCGGGCAGCGGTTCGCTCGCCGGCGGAGCGGCAACCGCGACGCCTTCGGCATCGCCTTCCGCCACGGGCACGAGTACGCCCGACTCGTCGGCGAGCGCTGGCAGTGCGAGCTGCGGGTTGATGTCGCTCATCGCCTTGAGCTCGGCGAGCGGCGGCAACTCGTCAATGCTGCGCAGCCCGAAGTAATCGAGAAACTCGCGCGTGGTTCCGAGCAGCTCCGGATGACCGGGTACGTCGCGATGCCCCACCACGCGCACCCAGTCGCGCTCCATCAGTGTCTTGATGATGTTGGGGTTCACGGCCACACCGCGCACCGACTCGATTTCGGCGCGGGTGATCGGCTGTCGATAGGCGACCAAGGCGAGCGTCTCGAGCAGCGCGCGCGAATACTTCTGCGCCCGCTCCGGCCACAGTCGACCGATCTCGCGACCGTAGGCCGTGCGGATTTGCACGCGCCAACCACTCGCCGTTTCCTTCAGTTCGATACCGCGATCGGCGTACTCGGTTTCGAGCGCGCGCAGGCCCTCGACGATCTGCTCCTTCTCGGGTCGAGCTTCTTCGTCGAACAGCTGCGCGATTTCAGCCACCTGCAGCGGCTTTCCGCCGGCCAGCAACGCAGCCTCGATGACATTGCGGATGTGATTCTCACTCATTCGGGTTGGCCGTCCTCGTTATCGATGGCGAGGCGCACCGGCGGATTGTGCGCACCGCGTACATGCAATGGGCCGTAGGGCTCGGTCTGCACGAGATCCAGCAAGCCTTCACGCACCAACTCCAGAATGGCCATGAAAGTCACGGTGACCCCCATGCGCCCCTCCTCCGGTCGGAACAACTTGAGGAACTCCACGAACCCACCGCCCTCGACCGCGACCAGCACGTCGGTCATGCGCGCACGCACCGACAGGCGCTCGCGCTGCACATGATGGTGCTGGAACATCGCCGCGCGGACCACGACCTCGCGGAACGCGACAATCATTTCCTGCAGCGTGACGGTCGGCAATTGGGTCACCGGTCGACGCGCTGTATTCTCCGCCCGTGCCAGCCACACGTCGCGCTCGAGGCGCGGCAGGCGATCGACGCTTTCGGCCGCCTGCTTGAAACGCTCGTACTCCTGCAGGCGACGCACCAGATCGGCACGCGGATCGCTCTCCTCGGCCTGCGCCTCGCTCGAGCGCGGCAGCAGCATGCGCGATTTGATCTCCGCAAGCGTCGCCGCCATCACCAGGTATTCACCCGCCAGTTCGAGCTGCATCTCGTTCATCAACTCGATGTAGTTCATGTACTGACGCGTGATGTCCGCGAGGGGAATGTCGAGGATGTCGAGATTCTGCCGGCGGATCAGATACAAGAGCAGATCGAGCGGGCCCTCGAACGCCTCGAGAAACACCTCGAGCGCCTGCGGCGGGATGTAGAGATCGCGGGGCAACTGCGTAACAGGCTCACCTTGCACCACAGCAAAGGGCATCTCCGCCTGTGCTGGGGTCAGCAAGTCGGCCGGCTCGGCAGGCGGCTGCACCAATCGCAAATCGGCTTTGGCCATCGGCTCAGTCCCCACGCAAGTGCATCGCGCGACGAACCTCATCGAGGGTCTCGCGGGCCGCATCGCGGGCCTTCTCGCAACCCTCGGTGAGGATCGCGCGAACGAGTTCAGGGTTGTTTTCGTACTCCTCGGCCCGCTTGCGCATGGCGGTCGACTCCTCGACCACCCGATCGATCAGCGGCTTCTTGCATTCGAGGCAGCCGATGCCGGCACTGCGGCAACCGGCGGCCGCCCAGTCGCGCGTGGCTTGATCGGAGTACACCTGGTGCAACGACCACACCGGACATTTGTCGGGATCGCCCGCGTCACTGCGGCGCACCCGCGCGGGGTCCGTCTGCATCGTCTTGAGTTTTTTCGCAACCGAGTCGGGATCCTCGCGCAGTCCGATCGTGTTGCCGTACGACTTCGACATTTTGCGACCATCGAGTCCGGGCAACTTCGGGGTCGGTGTCAGCAACACCTGCGGCTCGGGCAGGATCGCCACGCTCGAGCCTTCGAGATAACCGAGCAGACGCTCCCGGTCGGCGACGGTGATGCGCGTGTTGCCGGTGACCAAAGCGCGCGCTTTCTCGAGCGACTCGACGTCGCCCGTCTCCTGAAACTTCTTGCGCATCTGGCGATAGAGGCTGCTGTTGCGTCCGCCGAGTTCGGCCACGGCCTTTTCCGCCTTGCTCTCGAAATCCGCCTCGCGACCAAACAAGTGGTTGAAGCGCCGTGCCACCTCACGGGTGATTTCGACGTGCGCGACCTGATCCTCACCGACCGGCACGTAGCCCGGCCGGTACAGCAGGATGTCGGCCGACTGCAGCAACGGGTATCCCAGAAAGCCGTAGGTGGCCAGATCCTTCTCCGCGAGCTCGGCCTGCTGGTCCTTGTACGTTGGAACGCGTTCGAGCCAGGAGAGCGGCGTGATCATCGACAGCAGCAGGTGCAGTTCCGCGTGCTCGGGTACGTGCGACTGCACGAATAGGGTCGCGACGCCAGGATTGAGTCCGGCGGCGAGCCAGTCGATGACCATCTCGTGCGTGTACTCGGGCAGCTTGCGCGTGTCCTCGTAGCCGGTGGTCAGCGCATGCCAGTCGGCGACGAAGAAAAAGCACGGATACTGGTACTGCAAGTCGACCCAGTTGCGCAGCGCGCCGTGGTAGTTACCCAGGTGCAATTGACCGGTCGGACGCATGCCCGAGAGCACACGATTTGACTGTGAAACATTACTCAATCAGCGCAACCCTTTGTTTTATCGGTATTTGTTCTGTTTTAAGATGTTATGCGTCGGTCCAACCGAGGCCCGTGCAGTATACCGGAGGCCGACCCCCACACGCCTGCCCTCACAGACCGAACGGCTCAATGGATCCGCGGCCCTGACGCAACACGACGGCGGGACTCGCTGCCAGATCCACTACCGTAGTGGGCTCGAGGCCACATGACCCACTGTCGAGCAAGGCATCGAGGTCGCGCGCAAGGCGCGAGGCGATTTCCGCACCGTCGTTCAGTGGAAACTCGTCCCCCGGCAACATCAGCGTCGAACTCATGATCGGCTCACCCAGCTCGGTGAGCAGCATCTGCGGAACGGGGTGATCGGGCACGCGAATGCCGATGGTTCGCCGTTTCTCGTGCTGCAGGCGCCGGGGCGTCTCACGCGTGGCCTCGAGAATGAAGGTGTACGGACCCGGCGTGCAGGCCTTGAGCAGACGAAATTGCCAAGTGTCGACCTTGGCATAGCGGGCAATCTCGGTGAGATCCCGACACACCAGGGTGAAGTGGTGGTGACGATCGGCCTGGCGCAGACGGCGAATCCGCTCGAGGGCGTCCTTATCGCCAATGTGACAACCGAGTGCGTAACACGAATCCGTCGGATAGGCGATCAATCCGCCCTCGCGGACGATGGTCGCGGCCTGACGGATCAAGCGCAGTTGCGGGTTGAGCGGATGCAGTTCGAAGTGTTGCACGGGGGTCGTATCATACGCGGCATGACAGACACCCCACGCCTCGAGCGACTGCGCGCTTGCCTGCAGTCGGCGCTCGAACCCGATTTGCTGGAAATCCGCGATGACAGTGCGTTGCATGCCGGCCACGCCGGCGCCCGCGAGGGCGGCCACTTCCACGTGCTCATCGGCAGCGCCCAATTCGTCGGACTCGCCCCCATCGCCCGCCACCGCCTCGTGTACGCAGCCGTAGCACCACTGATGGGCAGAGATATCCACGCCCTGTCCATCGATGCCCGCTTGCCCTCATAATTCGCCCCTTCCACTGTGACCATGAGATCTGCCGACATGAAAACCCTGCGCTTTGTGACCCTGGCCACGGCCAGCCTCCTGCTTGCCGCCTGCCAGGCCAAGACCGATGCAGCCGGCGCAGCCGACGATCCGGCCAACAAGCCCGTTGCCACCGTGGCGGGAAAGCCCATCACCCAGGGCATGTTCGATACGTATGTCAAAAGCGCGACCGGTCGCTCGGTAGCGGATCTCGAGCCGGAGCTGAAGCAGCGCGCGCTCGATTCCCTGATCAGCATGCATGTGCTGTCAGCCCAGGCCGAGAAAGACGGTCTCGACAAGGAGGCCGACATGGCCTCGCGCCTGCAACTTGATCGCATGAACATGCTGCAGCAGGCGGTCGCCGAAAAGTATCTGAAGGACAAGACGCCGACCGAGCAGGAGCTGCGCGCCGAATACGACACGCAGGTCGCCCAGCTCTCGCGCAACGAGTACCGCGCGCGGCACATCCTCGTGCCCACGGAGATCGCGGCCACCCAGATCCTCGAGCGTCTGCGCAAGGGCGAGAAGTTCGAGACCCTGGCCAAAGATTCGCTCGATGCCTCGCGTGATCGCGGTGGCGATCTCGGCTGGTTCAGCCCGAGCAGCATGGTGAAGCCGTTCGCCGAAGCCGTTGTGGCGCTCAAGAAAGGCGAAACCATTGCCAAGCCCGTGCAGACGCAGTTTGGCTGGCACATCATCCGTGTTGATGACGTCCGCGAAGTCCAGCCGCCGCCGTTCGAGCAGGTCAAGGAACAGCTGAACCAGGCGGTGCTCGCGAAGAAGCTGCGCACCTACAGCGACGAGCTCGCCAAAGCAGCCAAGGTCGAAAAGAAAATCTGATCCAGCCGCGTTAGCGGCACAGAACGACGGCCGCCGGCCTCAGGTCGGCGGCCGTTTTGTTTCCAGAACGCGCTGCAGTGCGGCCTCATCGAGGATCGGCACTCCAAGATCGCTCGCCTTGCGAAGCTTCGATCCCGCATCCCGGCCAGCGATGAGATAACTCGTTTTCGCAGAGACGCTGCCACTCGCCTTCGCCCCGAGCGCACGCAACGCATCCTCGGCTGCTTCGCGCGCCATGGATTCGAGCGTCCCAGTGAGCACGAAAGTCAGACCCGCGAGCGGAGCTCCGTCCGCCGCGATCACGCGGGGTGCAGGCCAATTGACTCCCGCTGCCTGCAGACGCTCGAGCACTTCGCGATTGGTAGGGTCGGCGAAGAACTCCACCACCCGTGCTGCGATCACGGGCCCCACGTCCGGTGCCTGCTGTACGCGGTGCAGATCGGCCTGCATCAACGCTTCGAGCGAACCAAAGTGGGTCGCGAGATTTGCTGCCGTCGCCTCGCCGACATCGCGGATGCCGAGAGCGAACAGGAAGCGCGCGAACGTAGTGTGCTTGGCGCGCTCGATCGCGCGCAACAGGTTATCGGCACTCTTCTCGCCCATGCGGTCAAGCTCCGCGAGCGACTGCCGCGAAAGCATGAATAGACCGGCGGGTGACTGTGCAAGACCCGCATCGACCAGCTGTTCGACCAACTTCTCGCCAAGCCCCTCGATGTCGAGCGCGCGACGCGAGGCAAAATGTCGCAGCCGCTCCTTGCGCTGCGCGCTGCATCGATAGCCGCCGGTGCAGCGCGCCACGGCCTCGTCGCCCTCGCGTTGCACGGGCGAGGCGCAAACGGGACAAGCCGCGGGCATCACGATTGACCGTGCGTCGGCCGGTCGCCGCTCGAGCATGACCCGCGCTACTTCGGGGATGACATCACCCGCGCGGCGCACGACTACGGTATCGCCGATGCGTACATCCTTGCGCAGCACCTCGTCCATGTTGTGCAAGGTGGCATTGCTGACGGTGACGCCCCCCACGAACACCGGCTCGAGTCTCGCGACCGGTGTCAGCGCTCCGGTTCGTCCGACCTGAAACTCTACATCGCGCAGCCGAGTCAGAGCCTCCTCGGCCGGGAACTTGTGCGCTACAGCCCAGCGCGGTGCGCGCGCGACGAAACCGAGTGTGGCCTGCGCGGCAAGCTCGTCGACCTTGTAGACCACACCGTCGATCTGATACGCGAGCGAGGCGCGACGTGCGCCGATCTGGCGGTAGTAGTCAAGGCAACCCTCGGCGCCCTCGACCACCCTTGTCTCGGCACAGACGCGCAGCCCCCACTCCGCAAGTAGCGCGAGAATCTCGCTGTGCCTAACAGGAAGATCGAGACCCTCCTGAGCACCGAGACCATAAAAGAAAATTTCCAGCGGTCGAGTGGCCGTCACCTGCGGGTCGAGTTGCCGCAGACTGCCCGCCGCAGCATTGCGCGGGTTGACGAACGTCTTCTCACCTCGAGCTGCCGCCTCGGCGTTGAGTCGCTCGAAACCGGCGACCGGCATGAAGACTTCGCCGCGCGCCTCCACAAGGGCGGGTGCGGAGCCGCGCAGCCGTAGCGGCATCGAACGGATGGTGCGCACGTTCGCCGTGACATCTTCACCGGTCGCGCCATCGCCGCGCGTCGCGGCACGCACGAAAACACCGTGCTCGAAAATCACCGAGATTGCGAGCCCATCGAGTTTGGGCTCGGCCGAGTAGCGCACAGCGCCCTCACGTCCGAGACGCTCACGCACCCGTCGATCGAAATTCATTACATCGTCGGTGGAGAACGCGTTGTCGAGCGACAGCATCGGCACGCGATGGCGCACCTCGGCGAACTCGTCGGCCGGCGCCGTGCCGACGCGCTGCGTCGGCGAGTCGGCCGTCACCCACTCTGGATGTGCCGCCTCCAACTCGCGCAGTTGCTGCATGAGCCGGTCGTACTCGGCGTCCGGCACTTGCGGCTCATCGAGGATGTAGTAGCGGTAGTTGTGTTGCTCGATCTCGCGCCGCAGTTCAGCGAAGCGCCGCTGCAACTCAGCCTCGGCGGCGGTTGCCGTGTCCATAACTTAGCGTGGGTCGGCGGTTGCGGCCTCGCGCCGCATGTCGGCGAGGCGCGCCTCGCTCAGCGCTTCGCCACGCCCATCGAGCAACTCGCCGCGTAGGCGACGCGCCAAGGTGTGACCGGCCGTCAGCAATCTATCGACCGTGTCCTTGCCGGCGAGTGGCCCGGGCAACACGGCGAACAGATTCAAACCAAGGTAGAGCCCCGAATCCATGGTGGCCAGATCGAAACTACCCGGCCGCGTCAGGCTCGCGGCGCTCAGGATGACCCGTCCATCGCCCTGAGCGCGATGGAAAATCTCCATGTCACCGTGGACGAAGCCCTCGCCGAGCAGAGCCTGCCGCAGACTTGCGCCCGTGAAACGCTCGCCATTGCGGGCCACCACACGCAGGCTGACGATGACTCGCTGCTCTTCAGAGGGCCACTCGACGCGTGGCGTGGCAGAGCTATCACTGCCGGCTGCGGCTGAGCCGGATGCGGCTGCTACTGGAGCGGATTCGACAACCGACGCAGCAGTTGCTGCGGGGGTAGACACTGTCGCCGCCGCGCTGGGCGCAGCGACCATGGTATCCGGAGCACTGGCAGTGGCCGATGGCACCGACTCCACCACCGGAATGGTGCCACCGCGCGCATCGATGCTGCGGGCAGATTCCAGATCGACCAACGGAGGATCCGGAATGCGCTCGCGGATCGGCATGTCCGCCATCCCGAGCGTAGGCTCTCGACGCTCCTCGCCACGTCGCGACGGCTGAGGCCGGGATGCGAAAAGCGGATCGTCGGCCGTCGCGGCCGAAAACTCCGTAGTGGGCTCACGCGGCTGACCGAGGGGGCCTGCGCGGTGAGCGGCATCCGCGCGGCGCGCGCGTCGTCGCTGAACCAGCTCCCAAACGACGATCCCGAGCACGAGCAGACCGCCAAGCAGCAGCAATGACAGCCGCAAGTCTCCGCCGAGCGCTTGCAACACCCCGTCCATCAGACTCAGCTCGCTGCGAGGCGTACGGCCTCGTCGACATCGACTGCCACCAGACGCGACACGCCCGGCTCATTCATGGTGACGCCGAGCAATTGCGATGCCAGCTCCATCGTGACCTTGTTGTGTGTGATGAAGATGAACTGCACCTGCTTGGCCATCTCGCGCACGATGTCGCAGAAACGACCGACGTTATTTTCGTCGAGCGGCGCATCGACTTCGTCGAGCAGACAGAACGGCGCGGGGTTCAGATCGAAGATCGAGAACACGAGCGCCACCGCAGTGAGTGCCTTCTCACCGCCCGAGAGCTGCGAAATCGTCACGTTGCGCTTGCCCGGCGGGCGCGCCATCACCGATACACCGGCCGCCAGAGGATCCTCGCCGACCAGTTCGAGATAGGCGTGACCGCCGCCGAACAGCCGCGGGAATTTTTCCTGCAGACCCGCGTTGATCTTGTTGAATGTATCCTCGAAGCGGGTCCGAGTTTCCTTGTCGATCTTGTGCATCGCCTCCTCGAGCGTGTCGAGCGCCGAAGTGAGGTCGGCGTGCTGGCGATCGAGGTATTCCTTGCGCTCCGTGTTCTCTTTCAACTCGTCGATGGCCGCGAGATTGACCTGCCCGAGTCGCTCGATGTCGGCGCGAACCTCGCCCAACTGTGTCTCCCAGGCTGGTACTTCTGCACCCTCGGCGAGTGTTTGCAGCACTTCGGTGAGCACGAACTGCGTGGCAGCGAACTGCTCGGCGATCGACTCACGTCGAACGCGAGTTTCTTGGGCGGCGAGCTTCGCTTCTTCCATGGCCTCGCGCGCCTCGCCAACACGCCGCTCGGCCGCTTGCCGCCGCTCATCGAGCGAGCGCAACTCCGCGTCGGCCTGTTCGAGGACGCGGCGAGCTTGTGCCAAATCACCCTCCACCTCGAGGCGTCGGGACAGCAGACCATCGAGTACGCCCTGCAGTTCAAGGATGGGCGACTCGCCGCCGGCGAGTTCCATCTCGAGCTGCGCGGCCCGCGACTGCAACGCACCACGCTGCTCGGCTGCGCGCTGCAAGCCTACGCCCATGGACGACTGAGCAGTGCGACGACCCTCGGCCCGGACGAGCAGATCGCGCGCCGCAAGCTGCGCGGCCTGCGCCGCAGCGCGGGCCCGGGTGAGCTCGTCGCGCGCCTGCTCACGTGCCGCATCGAGTTCGGGTCGACGCGCATCGAGATCGCCCACGCGTACAAGACCACGCTCGAGTTCGCCCCGCGCTCGAGTGATCGCCTCCTCAGCCACACCGATCTCGCGAGCCACCTCGGCCGACTCTTCTTCCAGCCGCTCGCGCCGCAGCGTCGACTCCTGCGCCCGGGCGCGCGAGGCCTCGAGCTGACCAAGCAGATCGGCGTGCTGCCGATGCGCCTGCTGGATGCGTCCCTGCACGGTGTCTCGCGACCCCTCGGCCACCGTCAGTGCCGTGCGGGCTGCCTGCAACGCCGCCTCGCTGTCGCGCACACGAGCTTCGGCCTGTGCGAATTCGCCACGCAGGGTTTTGAGGCGCTGCTCGCGTTCAAGCACGCCGGCATGATCATCGCCACCGCGTGCGACGCGAATCCAGCCACGACCGAGCCACTCGCCGCTGCGCGTAACGACCGACTCACCCGCCTGCAGCGTCCGTCGCAGCACGAGCGCTTCGCCGAGACTTGCAGCGACGCGCACGGGGGCAAGCCACTCGCGCACCGAATCCGGTCCCGTGACCTTGCTGGCCAGACTGCCCTCAGCCGAGGCAATGCCACCCGCCGAATGCTCGAAGATGGCGACGTTCGTGCCTTCGACGCGGCCTAGCGAATCGGCGAGTTCATCGAGTCCGTCGACGCAGACCGCCTCGAGGTAATCGCCTAGTACCGTCTCCACCGCACGCTCGTAGCCAGGGTCCACCACGATGGCCTCGGCGACGCGAGGCCGCGACGACAAGCCGGCTGAACGCAGCCACTCGCCCGCTCGGGCGTCGGCCTGGCCGAGGGCGGCGCGTTGCAGCGCCTCCACCGACATCACTTCGGCACGCGCCCGTTCCCGGTCTGAGCGCACACCCTCGAGCCGCTCCTCTGCGGCAAACTGTTCGCCGCGCAGTCGCTGAACATCGGCAAGGGCTGCTGCGAGACCACGCGCCAGTTCCTCGGCGGTGCTGCGGGCCTGCGATTCCCGTTCGCCCAGTTCGAACAACTGACCCTGGCTTTCCTGGGCCACCAGCGCATCGCGCTCGACGTCCAGCCGATCTCTCTGCGTGCGCAAGCGACGCAGTTGGTTTTCAAGCTGTTCAATGCGGGCGCGCTCGACCTGCACGGTCTGATTCGCTGCGCCCACGTCGTGATTAAAGGTCTCCCACTGCTGCTGCCAATGGGACTGCGCCGTCTCGGCGCCTTCGAGGCCCGCTGCGGCGCCACGCTCAGTCGCCTGCGCCTGCTCGAGCTCGGGAGCGAGCCGTGCGAGCTCCTCGCGGATCTGCACGAGTTCCTGCTCGTCGCGGGCGATCTGTGCCGCGAGCGACTCCAGGGTCAGACGCGACTGGTCAAGATCGTTGCGCTTGCGATCACGCGTCTCACGCGCGAACTGGATCTGCTGCTCCGTGCGCGAGATGTCCGCGCCCACCGCGTAGTAGCGGCCTTGGATCTGCGAGACGACCTCAGTCTGCTCACCATGGAACTGGCGTTGCGTCTCGATGGCCGCCTCCGCCGAGCGCAAATCCGCGAGCGCGGCCTGCATGGCGAGCTCGCGTTCGCGTACGGCCGAATCGTGCACCTCGGCGCCGCTGTCGAGATCCCGCAGACGCAGTGCCAGCAGTTCAGCAGTCAACCGCCGCTCCTGTTCCTTCAGCGTCTGATATCGGCGGGCGGTGGCCGCTTGACGCTGCAGATGTCGGATCTGCTTGTCGATTTCGTCACGCAGGTCCTGCAATCGCTCCAGATTTTCGCGCGTATCGGCGATGCGGCTTTCCGTCTCCTTGCGGCGCTCCTTGTACTTGGAGATGCCGGCGGCCTCCTCGACGAAGGCCCGCATGTCGTCGGACTTCGCTTCGATCAGGCGCGAGATCATGCCCTGCTCGATGATCGCGTAACTGCGCGAACCGAGCCCGGTACCGAGGAACAACTGCGTGATGTCCTTGCGACGGCAGCGCGCACCATTGATGTAGTACGCGCTCGACCCGTCACGCGAGACTTCGCGCCGCAGAGACACCTCGGCGAATGCGGCATAGTTGCCGGAAATCTTGCCGTCGGAGTTGTCGAACACGAGCTCGACCGACGCCTTGCCCACAGGCTTGCGCGCGCTCGAGCCATTGAACACGACGTCAGCCATCGACTCGCCGCGCAGGTGCTTGGCGGACAATTCGCCCATCACCCAACGGACGGCGTCGATGACGTTGGATTTGCCGCAGCCGTTGGGGCCAACAACACCGGTGAGATTGCTGGGGAAGGACACTGTGGTCGGATCCACGAAGGACTTGAAGCCCGCCAGCTTGATTTTGGTGAGACGCATCGCTTGGAAATTTCTCCACGGCGGAATGCCCGCCGACTGCCTGCTAGTGTAAATTATCCGGCCCAGTAACGCCCTCCTTGCGACACCTCACATGCCCTCCCAACCGACCACGCAACTCGACACATTTCCGAACCCCAAGCCGGAGATCGACTACACCATCCGCATGACCTTGCCGGAGTTCACCTGCCTGTGCCCGAAGACCGGTCAGCCGGATTTCGCCACGCTGGAACTCGAGTACGTGCCAGACCAGCGCTGCGTCGAGTTGAAGTCGCTGAAGCTCTATATCTGGTCGTTCCGGGATCGTGGGGCCTTTCACGAGGCGGTCACCAATGAGATCGCCGACGCCCTGGCCGCTGTCACGGCGCCGCGCTACATGAAGCTGTCGGCGCGCTTCAACGTCCGCGGTGGCGTCTACACGACCGTGGTCGCCACCCGTCGTCAGCCGGGCTGGGTTCCGCAACCTGACATCACCCTTCCCTGAACGCTTCTTTGTCGGTATCCTCGCGCGTCCCGCAGAGCGCCTTAGACGTAAAGAGGAGCGCCTGATGTCGGCAAAGAAACCTGCAGCCAAGGCTGCCAAATCTCACAAATCCCCCGCGGCTGGACAGCGTCCAGTCGCTCCGGGAAAGCGCGCTGCCAAGCCCTCGGGCAAGGCGGTCGCGCCCAAAGCACCCGCGAAGAGCACCGTGACCGCCGCAAAGAAACCCGCCGCTAAAGCCCCTGTCGCCACCAAGACCTCGCCGGCAACCAAGTCGCCATCGGCTGCGCCCAAGGCTGGGTCCACCAAACCGACGGCGGCAGCGGGCAAGTCTGCCGCCAAGCCGGAGAAGACTTCTGCCGCCGCGGCACCGGTTGCGGCCTCTGCCACAACGGGCAAGCAGACCAAGACGCCCAGCAAGGCGCCCGAGCGCGAGGTCGTCGCGACCTACGTCCGCGTGAATCCGCGGCCGGTCGAGGTACCGCAGGACAACGACGAGGGCGACGACGGCAACTTGCTGTCCGGGCCTCGCAACGTCCAGCCGTACATCGTCAAGCGCGGCGAACAGTACATGAGCCGCGAGCAGCTCGATCACTTCCGGAACATTCTCGAGAACTGGAAGCGGGATCTGATGCGCGAAGTCGACCGCACGGTCTCGCACATGAAAGACGAAGCGGCCAATTTCCCGGACCCGAACGACCGTGCCACGCAGGAAGAGGAATTCAGCCTTGAGCTGCGCACGCGCGACCGCGAACGCAAGCTGATTCGCAAGATCGAAGAAGCCCTGCAGCGCATCGAAGACGGCTCGTATGGCTACTGCTTGGAGACGGGCGAAGAAATCGGCGTCAAGCGCCTCGAGGCCCGGCCGGTGGCGACGCTGAGCCTCGAAGCCCAGGAGCGCCGCGAGCGGCGCGAGAAGCAGTACGGCGACCGCGACGACCGCTACCGCTGAGTCCGACACATGGGGTCGGTGGGCCGCTTTGCACCCTCCCCCACGGGCGAACTGCATCGCGGTTCGCTGATTGCGGCACTCGGCAGTTGGCTCGATGCCAAATCCTCACCGGACGGTCAGTGGCTGCTGCGCATCGAGGATCTCGATGTCGCGCGGGTGCGTGCCGACTCCGAAGCCTCGATTCTGGCGACCCTGTCGGCATTCGGTTTCGAGTGGCCGCAACCGCCCTGGCGCCAAAGCAGCCGACTCGAGCGCTACCAGCACGCGCTGACCCAGCTTGAGCAGCGCATTCCCCTGTTCCACTGCCAGTGCAGCCGCCGACAGTTGGCGGCCGAGGGTGACGCCTGCTGTGTCAGTGAGTGCCGCAGACGTCGTTGCGATCCCCGTGACTCGGCGCTGCGCGCCGACCTCAGCGTCCTCGACGCTGCACGCATTCAGGACCGAAGTCTCGGCGAAGTTCGCTTCGACCCGATGGTGCACCGCGATGTGATCGTGCGCCGCCGCGATGGCGTATTGGCCTACCAGCTTGCGGTGGTGATCGACGATGCCGATCAAGGCGTCACGGATGTAGTTCGCGGCGCCGACCTGCTCGATAGCACCCCGTGGCAACTGGCACTGCTGCAGGCCCTGCAACTGCCGGTGCCCCGGTACCTGCATTTGCCGCTCCTAGTCGAAGCGGATGGACAGAAACTAGCCAAGACCCGCCACTCCGTGCGGCTCGAAGGTCAGGATGCGGTGCAGACGCTTCGCGAAGCACTCAAGCAACTGAAACAGCCGAACCCGCCGATCCGGATCAGCGAGCCCCGCGAACTGTTGAGGGCGGCTGCCGCAGCGTGGCAGCCAGAGAGATTCAAAGGCGAGCGGGAGGTTCGCCTCCCGCCCGCCGATACCTGAAAGCGATACCCGCGGCTTAGCGCGCTTCGACGTCCTTCATGGACAGGCGCACGCGACCCTGACGGTCGACTTCGAGCACCTTCACCTTCACAACGTCGCCTTCCTTGAGACTGTCGGAGACACGCTCCACACGCTCGTTGGAAATCTGCGAGATGTGCACGAGACCGTCGCGACCCGGCAGGATGGTGACAAACGCACCGAAGTCCATAAGACGCGCCACGCGACCCTCATACACCCGACCCACTTCGACGTCGGCCGTGATGAGTTCGATTCGCGCCTGCGCCTCGCGACCGGCCGTACCGTTGACCGAGGCGATCTTCACCGTACCGTCGTTCTCGATGTCGATGGTGGTGCCCGTCTCCTCCGTGATCTGGCGAATCACCGCACCGCCCTTGCCGATCACGTCGCGGATCTTCTCCGGGTCGATCTTCAGGGTGATGATGGAAGGCGCCCACTCGGACATCTTCTCGCGCGGTGACGAGAGCACCTTGTTCATTTCGCCGAGGATGTGCAGACGGCCGGCCTTCGCCTGCTCGAGTGCAACCTGCATGATCTCGGGCGTAATGCCCTCGACCTTGATGTCCATCTGCAGCGTGGTAACGCCGTCCTTGGTTCCCGCGACCTTGAAGTCCATGTCGCCGAGATGATCTTCGTCACCCAGGATGTCAGTGATGACCTTGTAACGCTTGCCCTCGAGCACGAGACCCATGGCAACGCCCGCGACCGGCGCCTTGAGCGGCACGCCGGCATCCATCATGGCGAGCGAAGCGCCGCAGACCGAAGCCATCGACGATGAGCCGTTGGACTCGAGGATTTCCGACACGACGCGCACGACGTACGGGAACTTCTCCATATCGGGCATTACGGCATTGACGCCGCGACGCGCGAGGTTGCCGTGGCCGATCTCGCGGCGCTTCGGACCCGACATCATGCCGGTCTCGCCCACCGAGAACGGCGGGAAGTTGTAGTGCAGCATGAACGGCTCGCGACGCTCGCCTTCAAGCGCATCGATGATCTGTGCATCGCGACCCGTGCCGAGCGTCGTGACCACGAGCGCCTGCGTCTCGCCGCGGGTGAAGAGCGCCGACCCGTGAGTACGCGGCAGCACGCCCACCTTGATGGTGATCGGACGCACCGTGGTGGAATCACGACCGTCGATGCGCGGCTCGCCGTTGAGGATGCGCTCACGGACGATGTTGCTCTCGAGCTTGAAGAGCTGACCGTCGACCTGATCAGCGGAGTATTTCGACGCTTCACCGCCCGAGAGTTGCTCGATCACCGCCTTCTTGATTTCGCCGACGCGCGCATAGCGCGACTGCTTCTCGGTGATGCGATAGGCCTCGGCGAGCGAATCGTGAGCGGCCGCCTTGACCGCCTGCTCGACTTCGACCGTGACCGCGTTCAGCGACCACTCCCAGCGCGGCTTGCCGCACTCCTTGACGAGTTCGTTGATGGCGTTGATGGCCACCTGCATCTGCTCGTGACCAAACACAACCGAGCCCAGCATCACTTCTTCGGAGAGGCAGTTCGCTTCGGACTCGACCATCATCACGCCATCGCGCGTACCGGCGACGACGAGGTTGAGTGCCGACGTCTTGACGTCTTTGGCGTCCGGGTTCAACAGATACTTGCCATCCCGGTAACCGACGCGCGCCGCACCGATCGGTCCGTTGAAGGGCACGCCCGACAAGGCAAGCGCCGCCGAGGCACCGACCATCGCCGGGATATCAGCGTCGATCTGCGGATCGAGCGAAACCACCGTGGCGACAACCTGGACCTCGTTGTAGAAACCATCAGGGAAAAGCGGACGAATCGGCCGATCGATCAGGCGCGAGGTCAGCGTTTCCTTTTCGGTAGGACGACCTTCACGCTTGAAAAAACCACCCGGGATGCGCCCGGCGGCGTAGGTCTTTTCCTGATAGTTGACGGTGAGCGGAAAGAAGTCGCGACCCGGCGCCGCTGACTTGGCAGCAACCGCCGTGCACAGCACGACCGTATCGCCCAGGCTGACGATGACGGCGGCGTTGGCCTGCCGAGCCACCTCGCCCGTCTCGAGCGTCATGGTGTGGGGACCGTACTGGAATGTTTTCTTGAATGCAGCCACGCGGGAAACCTCGAAAAAAAAGGGGATGGGAAACAAAAAGGCCGCGCTCGTCCGAGTCGCGGCCTTTGCAACCGGACTGCTTAGCGGCGCAGTCCGAGGCGTTCGACGACGTCCTGATACTTCTGGGGCTGACGAGCCTTGAGGTAATCGAGGAGCTTGCGACGCTGGTTGACGAGTTTCACGAGTCCGCGACGCGAGGAGTGGTCTCCTGCATGCGAGGCGAAATGCTGACCGAGACCGCTGATGCGCTCGGAGAGCAAGGCAATCTGGACTTCCGGCGATCCGGTGTCATTGGCTTCACGGCGGAACTGAGAGATCACTCCGCTTTTTTTCTCTGTGCTGAGAGGCATTCTGAAAAACCCTTTAAATACTTGGTAGTTACGACCCTATTGAAGGCCGCGCATTCTACTCGCTGAGGGGTTGTGCGACAAGCCGTTTCGGCGCCAATCGGCCATCGCTCAACAGACGCCCCAAACCGAGGAACTGGCCCTGCGGACCGTGCACGCGCACGGTGGCCTCCGGCTCGGGCGGAGACCCGCCCGACGCCCGTATTGCGCCCAGCGTGGCACCCGCCGCTGAAACGGTCTGTCCCTGCTGCAGGCGGCGTGCCTCGGCCGCCGCGAGCGTCACCATCGGCAGATGACCCACCGCTTCGCTCGGACTAATCAACGGCAGTGGCTGCCCTGCCTCGAGGGCCGCTTGCAGGGCCTCGATCGTCACCATGCGCTCGGCCGGGAAAGGCTGCACGCTCTGACGCCGCAGCAACTCCACGTGGCCCACGGTCCCGAGCGCGGCGGCAATATCCTCGGCAAGCACCCGAACATAGGTGCCCTTACCGCACTCCACCTGCAGCTCGAGGGCTTCGGGCTCCAGGGCGAGCATCTCCAACCGCTCAATCCGGACTCGCCGCGGTGCACGCTCAACCGTTACGCCCGCCCGGGCGAGCTTGTAGAGGGGCTGACCCGCCTGCTTGATGGCCGAGTACATCGGCGGCACCTGCATGTGCTCGCCGATAAATCCGCGCAACACGACTTCGACCGCAGTGCGTTCGAGCATCGGCACCGGTGCGGTCTCGGTTACCTCGCCCTCGACGTCTCCGGTCGATGTGCGGCGACCCAGCCGGACGCGAAACCGGTACACCTTGTCCCCATCGAGGATTTCACCGGCGAGCTTGGTGGCTTCGCCGAGACAAATGGGCAGCATGCCGGTGGCGAGCGGATCGAGGCTGCCGACATGACCCGCTTTGGCAGCACCCAACAAGCGCCGTACCCGAAGGCCAGCCGCCGTCGAGGACAAGCCGAGTGGCTTGTCGAGCAGCAAGACACCGTCGATCAATCTTGCCCGCCCGTAGGACCCTTACCGTGAATGGCTCGATCGATCAGGCGAGTCAGGTGGTCAGCCCGTTCGAGCGTTTCGTCGTATTCGAATTCGAGTTTCGGCGCATGCCGCAGCGACAGCCGCCGCCCGACCTCGCCACGCAGGAAACCCGCCGCCCGCGTGAGCCCTGCTTGGACATCTTCGGCGGGATGCTTGCCCCCGAAGGGCACGAACAGCACCTTCGCGGAGCTCATGTCCGGCGCGACCTTCACGGCTGTGACCGTGACGCTGCCCACGCGCGGATCCTTGACTTCGCGGGCGATCAACTCAGCGAGAACCTTCTGCAGTTCCGCTCCGATGCGTTGCTGTCGCGCCGAGTTCGCCATGACGGGAGGACGACCGGGTACGCCATCAGGCGATGGCCCGGGCGACCTCCACCCGCGCGTAGCACTCGATCTGATCGCCGACGCGTACGTCCTGGTAGTTCTTCACGCCGATGCCGCACTCGGTACCGGCACGCACTTCGCCAACGTCGTCCTTGAAGCGGCGCAGCGATTCCAGCGCACCTTCGAAAATCACCACGTTGTCGCGCAGCACACGGATCGGATTGTTGCGCTTGACCGAGCCCTCGATGACGAGGCAACCGGCCACGACGCCAAACTTGCTCGAGCGGAATACATCGCGAACCTGTGCGGTACCGACGATCTGCTCGCGAACCTCCGGCGCCAACAAGCCGCTCATGCGCTGCTTGATGTCGTCGATGGCTTCGTAAATGATCGAGAAGTAGCGGACCTCGACACCGGTTTCCTTGACTGCATCGCGTGCGCCACCATCGGCACGCACGTTGAAGCCGAGGACCATGGCCTTGGAAGCTGCTGCCAGCTGCACGTCCGACGCAGTGATGCCGCCGACGCCGCTCGCGACGACCTTGACCTGCACCTCGTCGGTCGAGAGCTTGCCGAGTGCATCGCGCAGCGCCTCGGCGCTGCCCTGCACGTCCGCCTTGATGAGCACGCCGATGACGCCGGCTTTTTCTTCGGTCATCTGCGAGAACACATCGCCCACTGCAGCCGCCTGCTTGGCGAGCTTCACGTCACGGAACTTGCCCTGACGGTAGAGGGCCACTTCACGCGCCTTACGCTCGCTCTCGACGGCGAGGATCTCATCGCCCGCGTTCGGCGCGCCCGAGAGACCGAGCACCAGCACCGGCATCGAGGGCTTGGCCTCAGTGACCGACTTGCCGCTCTCGTCGAACATGGCGCGCACGCGTCCGAATTCCTGACCCGCGATGATCGGATCGCCGAGACGCAGCGTGCCCTTCTTGACGAGCACGGTCGCCACGGCACCACGCCCCTTTTCCATGCTCGCTTCGATGATGAGGCCCGAGGCGAGACCGCCGAGCGGGGCAGCGAGTTCGAGCACTTCGGCCTGCAGCAGGATCGCGTCGAGCAAGGCGTCAATGCCCTGCCCGGTGTAGGCCGACACATTGACGAAAATCGTATCGCCGCCCCACTCCTCAGGGATGACCTCCTGCTTGGAGAGCTCCGTACGGACGCGATCGGGATCGGCGCTGCCCTTGTCGATCTTGTTGACGGCCACGACGATCGGCACGCCGGCGGCGCGGGCGTGCTGGATCGCCTCGATGGTCTGCGGCATGACACCGTCATCGGCCGCGACAACAAGCACCACTACGTCGGTTGCCCTTGCACCACGCGCACGCATGGCCGTGAAGGCCGCGTGACCCGGGGTATCGAGGAAGGTGACTCCGCCCTTCGGTGTCTGCACGTGATACGCACCGATGTGCTGCGTGATGCCACCGGCTTCGCCCGAGGCCACCTTGGTCTTGCGGATGTAGTCGAGCAAGGACGTCTTGCCGTGATCGACGTGGCCCATCACGGTCACCACCGGCGCGCGCGGCATGATTTCGAGAGTTTCGCCGTCCGCAACCTGCAAATCGCTCTCAAGCTGGTTTTCCTTGAGAATCTTCGCGGTGTGCCCCATCTCCTCGACGACGAGCACGGCCGTATCCTGATCGATCGGCTGATTGATGGTCGCCATCACGCCCATGTTCATCATGGTCTTGATGACTTCGGTCGCCTTGACCGCCATCTTCTGCGCGAGCTCCTGCGGCGTGATGGTCTCGCCGATCGCTACCTCGCGCACCACAGGCGCAGTCGGCAGTTCGAAACCATGACGCACTTCCACGCCGAACGGCGCCTTGCGCTCGCGAACCTTCTTCTTTTTCTTCAAGCGCGAACTTGCGTCGGTGCTGACGTGCAGCTCCTCGCGACCATACTTGGTACGCCGGTCTCGATCAGCCTCCGTCGCGGTGGCCGCCTTCGCCGGACGCGCATCGGCCGGGGTCGGCGCCGCCGGTTCGGCGCGCGCGCCACGACCACGCTGATTCTTCTCGGCTTCGGCCTGTTCGCGATCGCGCTGCTCGGCCGCGCGGCGAGCTTCCTCAGCGGCCTTGCGTGCAGCCGCCTCTTCCTCGACGCGGCGCCGATTCTCGGCTTCCATCCGCTCAGCTTCGCGGCGCTCGCTATCGATGCGCTCGCGCTCGAGTTGGGCGGCCTCCTCGAGCTCACGCTTCTTCGCTTCGCTGTCCTCGGTACCGACCTTCGACTGCTCTTCGAGCACGTCGCGCTTCACGTAGGTTCGCTTGACGCGCACCTCGACGTTGACCGTACGAGCGCGGCCCGCGGCACCGGCCAGCTTGATCTCGCTCTGCTGCTTTCGCTGCAGCGTGATCTTGCGCGGCGCGGCGGTAGCGCCGGCGTCCTCATTGGACTGGCCGTGACTGCGACGCAAGTGCGACAGCAGTTCAAGTTTGGCCTCGTCGCTGATGCGATCGGTTGGGCCGCTGACTTTGATGCCGGCCTGCTCAAGCTGCACGAGCAGCTTGTCGACCGGCACCTTCAGCACCTCGGCGAATTGGGCAACGGTTACATCTGCCATGTCTGATCCTTCGGGCCTCTCAGCCGTGACCGGGCGCGAACCAGTGCTCGCGCGCCTTCATGATGAGCTTGCCAGCCTCTTCGGCCGACAGTCCCTGAATATCGAGCAGGTCATCGACGGCCTGCTCGGCAAGATCTTCGCGGGTTCGAACGCCGCGACGCGCCAGCGCCAGCGCGAGATCCGGCTGCATGCCCTCGAGCAGCAGCAGGTCATCGGCCGGCAATTGCGACTCGATGCTCTCTTCGCTGGCGATCGCCTGCGTCAGCAACACATCGCGTGCGCGACTGCGCAATTCTTTGACGATGTCTTCATTGAACTCTTCGATGGCGTTGAGCTCGGCCTGCGGCACGTACGCGATTTCCTCGACCGTGGAGAAACCCTCCTGGACGAGAATGGTGGCCACGTCCTCGTCGACGTCGAGCTGCTTCATGAAGTTCTCGACGAGGGCTCGCGCTTCGGACTCGCTCTTCGCCTCGGCATCCGTCTCGGTCATCACGTTCAGCTCCCAGCCCGTGAGCTGGCTCGCCAGACGGATGTTCTGCCCGCCGCGACCAATCGCCTGCGACAACTTGTCCTCGGCGACGGCGATATCCATGCTGTGCGAGTCTTCGTCGACCACGATGGAAATGACTTCCGCGGGCGACATCGCGTTGATCACGAACTGCGCCGGGTTTTCGTCGTGCGGGATGATGTCCACGCGCTCACCGGCGATTTCATTGGACACCGCCTGCACGCGCGAGCCGCGCATGCCGACGCAGGCACCGACGGGGTCGATGCGCGGATCGTTGCTGCGCACGGCGATCTTGGCGCGAATGCCGGGATCACGGGCAGCGCCGAGGATCTGGATCAGACCCTGACCCACTTCGGGCACCTCGAGCTTGAAGAGCTCGATCAGGAACTCGGGTGCCGAGCGCGTGAGGAACAATTGCGGACCGCGGGGCTCCGGGCGCACTTCCTTGAGGAAGGCTTTGATACGATCCTGCGGCTTGACCTGCTCGCGCACGATCATGTCGGTGCGCGACACAAAACCCTCGGCGTTACCGCCGAGATCGACGTAAATACCATTGCGATCGACGCGCTTGACGACGCCGCTGACGAGCTGCCCGACGCGATCCTTGTACGCATCGACGACCTGCGCGCGCTCGGCCTCGCGGACCTTCTGCACGATGACCTGCTTGGCCTGCTGCGCCGCGATGCGGCCGAAGGCGACCGACTCGATGGGCTCCTCGACGAAACCGCCGACGAGTGCCGCCGGGTTTACATCGAGCGCATCTTCGAGACGCAGCTCCCGGTCGGGAACTTCCAGTTCCTTCGAGTCATCGGCAAACACTTTCCAGCGCCGAAAGGTGTCGTAGTCACCGCTCTTGCGGTTGATCGCCACGCGCACATCCCACTCCTCGCCATGCTTCTTGCGAGTCGCCGATGCCAACGCGGCCTCGAGGGCCTCGAAGATCACTTCCTTATCGACGCCCTTCTCGTTCGAGACGGCATCGACCACCATCATGATTTCCTTGCTCATCGTCTATCCCCTTCACGCCACCAGTCGAGCCTTGCCGATATCGGCGAAAGCCACCTGCACTGTTTGTCCGTCGACCTCGAGCTCTACGCCTCGATCCGACACCTTGGCGAGCGTCCCGGTATACCGGCGCCGCCCGTCCCTCGGCACTTGCAACTCCACCCACACGCGCTGGCCGACGAAGCGCTCGAAGTGCGCAGGCTTGCGCAGCACCCGATCGAACCCCGGCGAGGACACCTCGAGGGTGTACGCCCCCGGCAGCGGATCCTCGACGTCGAGTCGTGCCGACACTTCGCGGCTGACTTTCTCGCAGTCTTCGATGCCGATGTGGCCACCGTGGCCGACCGGCTGATCGAGGTAGATGCGCAGCACGCCCGATCGCGGCGCCGACGCCCACTCGATATCGACGAGCTCGTAACCGAGCTGCTCGACCAGAGGCTCGAGCATTCCGATCAGCCGATCTCGCACTGCCGACGAAGTTGCCATTCGCTCACACACCCCGCGCCGTCCGGGAACGAAAAAGGGCCCCTAGGGCCCCCCGCTGACTCATCCCGCCCCGGCCAGGGGCCCAAAAAAGAAAAGCCCCTCGGGGGGCTTACACATCAAGCACATACGCGCATTTGCTTGTAACCAACTGCGCCCCCAAGCGGCCCGAGGAGCCGCGCGGGGGCGCAATCATAAAGGAATCCGGTCCGAGGTACAAACCCCGCCGGCCTACTTCGCAGGAACCTCAAGCCAGCGAGCAAGCCAGCCGTGGATCTCCGCGTAGAACAGGCGGCTATTCTCTCCCTTCAAAATCCAGTGGTTCTCATCGGGGAATACCACGAGTCGGCTCGGCACCTGCTGACGCTGCAGCACGGTCCAGTACTCGAGGGAGTTGTTGAGCGGCACACGGAAGTCCTGCTCGCCGATGGTCACCAAGGTTGGGGTCTTGAACTGCGCGGCGTAGCGGATCGGATTCTGCTCGCGCCACACCGGGCCCTGCTCCCAGACCGGCCCGCCATTGTTGACCTCGCGACCGTACACCGTATCGCTTGTGCCCCACTGCGATTCGAGATTGACGAGGCCCGCATGGCTGATCAGACAGCGATAACGGGTCGTGGTGGCCTGCAGCCAGTTGGCCAGATGGCCGCCATAGCTGGCCCCGCCCGCGCACTGACGGCTGCCGTCGATGAAGGGGTTATCGCGCAAGGCCACATCGGCGGCCTCGTTGATCTCCTCGCCAGCCGTACGCAACGGATCACCCTGGATGGTTTGCGCCGCCGCCTCGCCAAACCCGGTCGACCCGCTGTAGTTGGTGAGCAGTACCACGTAGCCCGGCGCCGCCAAGAGATGGTAGTTCCAACGCAGGAACCACTGGTCGCGGAACATCGTATGCGGTCCGCCATGGATGACCACGAACAGCGGGTACTTTTTGCTCGCATCGAAACCTGGCGGCAGCACCAGCATGTTGTGGATGGAGCGACCCTTGCGGCTGGTGAACCAGAAATGCTTGACCGGCGGCAGGTCGATCCCCCGCACGCGATCGAGGTTGAACTGGGTCAACAGCGAGTGCGCGGCGCGTGCCGGATCGAGCCGCACCGCTTCGGGCGGCTTCGTGGCACTGTCGAAGGTGGCCAGCAGAACCGCCGACTTTGCCCCTTGGGCGATGGCGAGATTCGAATACACGCCCTCCTTCATCTCGATCACGCGTTGCGCCGTACCCGACCCGCGCAGCGGCGCCGCAAACAGCGTCTCGTGCCCCGCCTCCTCGGCAAGGAAATACACCTGCCGCGAATCGGCCGTGGGTGCGAACGAAGTCACCGAGCGATCGAGCTGTCGGGTGAGCGGGGTCACTTTCAAAGTGATCTCGGCATCCGCGGCAAGCGCTGCAGGCGAACGCCACTCGAGCGCGACGAGTTCAGTCTTGACGTACGCCTTGCCCGTGCTGCGCTCAAGCGCGGCAAGCAGTTGGCGGCCATCCGCCGTAAAGGTCGGTTGCGCCCATGAATCCGGCGCACTCGTCAGTCGACGCGGCTCGCCCCCCGAGGCGCTCACCCACCACAGCTGCGTGGAGGTAAACCGATAGGCCGCTGTACTCCGGTCGGTGCTGGCGACGAACACGAGGCCCGCACCATCCGCTGTCCACACCGCCTCGAGCGTCTCGCCCGAATCACCGACTCGACCGGCAAAGCCTGGCAACGCCACGAGCTTTGTGCCACGCAGCAACTCCCGCGGCTCCCCAACCGGGACCCCGTAGGGATCCAGTTCCAGCACGAGCAGTCGCGCCTTGCGTTCATCGATCCATCGATCCCAATTGCGAATGGGAAAACCGTCGTAGATCCGCGCGTTCCATTTGCGCGCCGTGCGCTCGCCAGCGAGCCGTCGGTTGTCTTCCTCGCTGCGAGCGCCAGGATAATCACTGCTCGAGAACACCAGACGACGTCCATCCGGCGAGAACTCCGGAGCCCGAGCGCCGTTGACGAGGCTGGTCAGGCGTCGCGCCTCCCCACCGCGCAGGTCGAGCAGATACAACTGCGCCGACTCATCGCCCTCACGCCGGGCGGAGAACACCAGGCGCTGACTATCGGGGCTCCACTCGACTCCGCTTTCGCCACCCTCGGTGGAGGTGAGCCGGCGGGGCGGCGCGCTGCCGTCGGTGGGCACGAGGAAGAGATCCGACACTTGCGACTTTTCGTCGTACGAGGGTTCGAGCACGGAGACCACGGCCCAGCGCCCATCGGGACTGGGTACGGGGGCGCCGACGCGCCGCATCAACCACAGGTCCTCATGCGTGATCGGTTGCAGTGCCGCCGGTTCGCTCGCAAGAGCGACAGGCGCGCCGAGGCCGAGCGCAGCAAGCCCAAGAAGTACCAGTCGATGCAGCATGTGTTTCCCCTTTGCGTTGCGGACAACCGGAGCCGATGCATTATGCCGAAGCCCATGGCTGCGCGTACCATGAGGGCGCCATGACTGCCCTGCCCGACATCCGCATCGCCATGTGGTCCGGACCGCGCAACGTCTCCACGGCCTTGATGCGATCGTTCGGCAACCGTAACGACAGTGTCGTGATCGACGAGCCGTTCTACGCCCACTACCTGAGACACACCGGACTCAATCACCCCGGGCGTGAGGAAGTGCTGGCGCATCAGGATAACGACTGGCAACGCGTCGCCCAGGCGCTGCATGAGCCACTGAGCGCGGGCGTGCGGGTTTTCTATCAAAAGCACATGTCGCATCACCTGCTGCCCAACATGGGACGCGACTGGTTGCAGGGTCTGCAGCACGCGTTCCTGTTGCGAGACCCTGCCGACATGTTGCGCTCGCTCGATCAGAAGCTCGCGCATATCCGGCCGGAAGATACGGGATTGCCACAACAGGTGGAGATCTTCGATCGGGTGCGCGCGACGACGGGACAGATCCCGCCCGTCATTGATGCGGCGGATCTGCTCGAAGATCCGCGCGCCCTGCTCAGCGCCCTGTGCGATCGGCTCGGCATCGATTTTCAGCCCTCGATGTTGCGTTGGCCGCCGGGCCGACGCACCACCGACGGCATCTGGGCGAAATACTGGTACGACCAAGTCGAGCGCTCGACCGGGTTCGTGCGCAGTGCGCCGAGTCGCGGTGAATTGCCCGCGGCCCTGCTCGCCGTCGAGCGAACAGTCCGACCCATGTACGATTACCTGCGCGCGCACGCGCTGCGCGCAGTCCCGAGCTGATTCAAAGCAGGAGCCGCCGTGCTGCAAGCTTTCAACGAACGCAATCGCCATCTCATCGTCAACGTCAACGGACGCCTGACGCACCGCGACGAGGCTGCCGTGTCGCCCTTCGACTCCGCCGTTCAGGGCGGCGATGCCGTGTGGGAGGGCCTGCGCCTCTATCGGGGACGGATTTTCCGCCTCACCGAACATCTCGATCGTCTGCGCAATTCAGCTCTGGCCCTGGCGTTCGAGAGCATTCCGAGTCACGAGCAGATCACGCAGCAGATCCGCCGCACGCTCGAGGCCAACAAGATGTTCGATGGCGTGCACATCCGACTGACGCTGACGCGAGGCGTGAAAATCACCTCCGGCATGGATCCGCGACTCAACCAATCGGGGCCGACTCTGATCGTGTTGGCCGAGCACAAGGCGCCGGTGTACTCGAAAGGCGGTCTGACGCTCGTTACGAGCAGCGTGAGACGGTTTCCACCGGACTGCCTCGATCCAAAGATCCATCACAACAATCTGCTGCAGTCGATCCTCGCCAAGATCGAAGCCAACGCCGCAGGGGCGGACGATGCCGTCATGCTCGACATAAATGGCTTCGTGGCCGAGACCAATGCCACGCATCTGTTCGCGGTCGCAGGCGGCGTGGTTCGCACGCCGCGCACGGTGGCCTGCCCTGAGGGCATCACGCGGGCCACGGTACTCGAACTGTGTCGCAGTCACGGTGTCCCCCACGAGATCACCGATCTGTCGCTCGCGGAGTTCTATCGGGCCGACGAAGTGTTTTGCACCGGCACGATGGGAGAGCTGGCTGCGGTAATTCGCATCGATGGACGGCGCATCGGTCACGGCGAGGTGGGCCCGATCACCCAACATCTTAGTGAGAAATTCCGTGCCTTGACGGAACATGAGGGCACGACGGTCGTCGATGGTCCACTGGAGTCTGCATGAGCATCAATTCTTTGCGTCGAGCCACCTTGCAAGGCCTGCTGGTCCTCGCGAGCCAACCGCTTTGGCCCGCCGTCAGCGGATCGGCCGAAGGCGGCGCTGCCGCCGCCGGCTCCGCGGACGAGCAACTCGGACTGCGCTTGCGCCGACTGATTGCCGACAGCGAAGCGGCCAACGCCTTGCTCGACCCACTGCCGCGCGCGACGGTGCCCGCGGGTTCGCCTGCGTTCGTCGATCCGCTCGCAAACGGCACGTTGCAACGGCAACTCGCGCAGGCTCAGGCGGATCTGCGGGCGCTCGAGGGCATCGACCGCAACCGACTCGGACCGACGGAACAGATTGCCCGCGACGTATTGAACTTCAGCGCCAGCGAAATTGTCCGCCGTCACGAGAGCGGGCTCGTACAACTGGCACTGGCGGCGCCCCTCGACTCCATGAGCGGACTGCATGTCGAACTGCCTGACTACGTCTCTGGGGCCGGCGCACCGTTCAACACCGCCGAAGACTACCAACGGGGCCTCGAGCGCTTGCAAGGTTTCGCGCAGCACCTCGAGTCGGTCCGCCAGCGCGCCTCCGCTGCGCTCGATCAAGGCTACCGACAGCCTGCGGTGACGACCGCAAAGGTACTCGCGCAGTTGCAGGCCATGCTCGCCCTGTCCGCTGCCGAATCGCCACTGCTGGCCTGCACCCGACGATTTCCAACCGATCTCGATGCAGCGACCCGCGCTACGCTCGAGCGCCAGTACCAGACGATGGTCAATGAGCAGGTGCTGCCCGCGTACGCACGCCTCGCGGAGTTCCTGAAGACCCGCTACCTGCCGCAGGCCCTTGAGGCTCCGGGACGTTGGGCGCTCAAGGATGGTGATCGCCTGTATACGGACGAACTCAAATACCACACGACCGTAGCCGTGACCGCCGAGGAGTTGCACCGCACGGGCCAGCAGGAAGTGGCGCGTTACCTTGAGGGGATGCGTGAAGTCGTCAGCCGTGTCGGTTTCAAGGGCAGCCTCGCCGAATTCTTCGAGTTCATCCGCCGCGACCCGCAGTTCTACTACACCCGACCTGAAGATCTGCTCGCGCGCTTTCGCGAAATCGAAGCGCAGATCTGGCGCGGCATGCCAGCGCTCTTTGCGCGTCGCCCCAAAGCGCCTTTTGCCGTCCGGGCACTGCCTGCGATCGGCGGTCAACGTGGCACGGGCTACTACCGTCCGGGTCCGCCGGATGGCAAGACCGAGGGCGTGCTCTGGTTCAACATGGCCATGCTCAAGACCCGACCGATCCCGACCCTGGAAACGCTGACCATCCACGAGGGCATACCCGGGCACCACTACCAGATCACTCTGGTGCTGGAAGATGCGCGGCTACCGGACAACCTGCGCTTTGGCAGTCACACCGCCTACTCCGAGGGCTGGGGTCTTTACGCCGAGTCCCTCGGGCCAGAGCTCGGCATGTTCAACGATCCGTACCAATACTTTGGTCATCTCGACATGGCCATGCTGCGCGCGGTGCGTCTCGTCGTCGACACGGGTCTGCACGCTCTGCGCTGGAGCCGTTCACAGGCCATCGACTACATGCTCGCCAACACGTCGATGGCGCGCTACGACGTCGAGGTGGAAATCGACCGCTACATCACCAAACCCGGTCAGGCCTGCGCTTACAAGACTGGTGAATT
>Ga0192647_100077_pt1 | contig 58487 bp, 59 predicted proteins | sample LauGreFa1BDMLBSN_2_FD_133046 | JGI IMG/M metagenome (GOLD analysis project Ga0192647, IMG submission 133046) | Freshwater lake microbial communities from Lake Michigan, USA - Fa13.BD.MLB.SN - reassembly | ecosystem: Environmental > Aquatic > Freshwater > Lake | place: Lake Michigan, USA... | reverse complement strand
ACATGCACCATCACGCCATCGGCCAGACGCTCTATCTGCTGCACCGGCGCGTGCAAGCGCTTATCTTGGATGCCAGCCAAAATTTTCTCGACGTAATGGCGTGCGCCGCCGGGCACGGTGCGCCACTGGGGCCGGTTGGTCAGGGCAATCAGGCCGTGGTTATAGCAAAAGCGCACCATGGTGGACACCGGGAAGGCCAGCATCTGGTCGGTAGGGCAGCTCCAAATACAGGCCAGCATGGGCAGGAAATACCAATCCTTGAACTCTCGCGAAAAACGATGTTGGTGCAGAAATTCGCCCAGCGGCTGCACCAACTCGGCGTCGGCGTTACGCAAAGCCAAGCCGGTTGCCAGTTTGTTAAATCGCACCACGTCAAGCAGCATGCGCCAAAAACGGGGACGCAGCAAGTTGCTGCGCTGGGCAAACACGCCGTCCAACGACGTGCCGCACCACTCCAATGCCGGGTCTTCCCAACTGCCATCGGTTTGCACCGAAAACGACATATCCGAATCGGCCGAAGGGACACCCAGTTCAGCAAACAAAGCTATGAGTTGAGGGTAGGTGCGGTCGTTAAACACCAGAAAGCCGGTGTCCACCCCGTGGGTGCGCGGGCCGGAGGGTGTGTCTAAGGTGATGTCCACAGTATGGGTGTGGCCACCGAAATAATCGCCTGCTTCTAATAAGGTGATGTCGGCTAGGCCTTTGAGCCTGTGCGCGGCAGCCAGCCCGGAAATTCCTGAGCCAATAACGGCTACCTTCATAGTTGTGTCTCCAGTCGAGTTACTATACAGTAATAGCGCGACTGATGAGTCGCTTTTCATCTTCTCGCGTTTTATGCCCGCATTGGTCTGGAATATGTCGCAAGCAAAGCCAGACCCTAGGTGGTGGCTTTGGGCACTGATACCTGCCTTGCCCGCCTAAAATCGAAGCCCACAGAAAGCACTGCATGCTCTACCCAGAACTCTTCAGACAACTGGAATCCGTCCGCTGGGACATGGAGCGCGATATCCCTTGGGCCAGTTTTGACCCCGCGGCCCTGTCCGACGAGCAGGCCACCACGATCAAGATGAACGCGATCACCGAGTGGGCGGCGCTGCCGGCCACGGAAATGTTTTTGCGCGACAACCGGGGTGACAGCGACTTTTCGGCCTTTATGTCCATCTGGTTCTTCGAGGAGCAAAAGCATTCGCTGGTGCTGATGGAGTATCTGCGGCGTTTTCGGCCCGAGCTGGTGCCCACCGAGGCCGAGCTGCACAACGTGCGCTTTGAGTTTGACCCGGCCCCGGCGCTAGAGACACTGATGATGCACTTTTGCGGCGAAATACGTCTGAACCACTGGTACCGCCGCGCCAGCGAGTGGCATACCGAACCGGTGATCAAATCCATCTACACCCGCTTAAGTCAAGACGAGGCGCGCCACGGCGGCGCTTATCTGAAGTACATGAAGCGCGCCATCCAAAACGTGGGGCTGGAAGCCAAGAGCGCGTTTGCCAAAGTGGGCGTGTTGATGGCCAGCGCACGGCGCACCAGCCAAGCCCTGCACCCGACCAATTTGCATGTGAACAAAGCACTATTCCCCAACGACACCGTACAGGCGCGCCTGCCTAACCCCGACTGGCTGGAACACTGGCTAGACAAGCAAATTGATTTTGACGCCGTCTGGGAAAACAAAGTGGTGGAGCGCATACTGCACAACATGAGCCTTTTGATGGAACGCAGCTTTGGCACCGTGCAAGAACTCAATAAATACCGCAAAGAACTGGCGCGCGAACTAGGCAGCGCCCTGGAGCCGGGCGCGCCTGCCAGCAAACCGGCATGAGCGACAGCAGCCCCACCGCCGCACCGCCAGCCATGCTGGACAAACTGTGCGAGCGCAGTGGCTTGGCAGCGGCACTAGCCCACCTGCCCCGACCTTGGGTGTTTACCAACGGCGTGTTTGACGTGCTGCACCGCGGCCATGTGGTCTATCTGGCGCAGGCCCGCGCACTGGGTGGCAGCCTGATCGTGGCGCTCAACACCGACGCCTCGACACGCCGCCTGGGCAAAGGCGACGATCGCCCGCTGAACAACGAATTGGACCGCGCCATCGTCATGGCCAGTCAGGAAGCGGTCAGCCTGGTCACCTGGTTTGCCGAAGACAACCCGCAAGCGCTGATCGCCGAGATCCGCCCGGATGTTTTGGTCAAAGGTGGCGACTACCACATGGAGGTGTTGCCCGAGACGGCGCTGATGCATTCCTGGGGCGGCAAGGCGCTGGCGCTGCCGTTTGTGTCGGGGTACTCGACAACGGGCTTGGTGAAGAGGATTCGGGCCCAGGGTGGCTGAGGCTTGGGAGGCGTAATTTTGGAGCGCGGCGCGTGGGACGGGGTGTCGTCCCATGGTCATATTTTTACCCCGCCGATTGGACGTGCGTGGCAGCAGCGGTAGCCATCTGCCCCTTGTACACCTTAGGGAATTGAGACCGGTTGAATAAATCCACCCGCCAGATACCACTCTTGATGGACTCCTTGACCGGCATCACTTATGAATCCATTGAACCCTAATAAATTGTTATTGACCAAATGGACGGCTGTCAGCCCGTTGTCCAAGCAAAAGCATTTTCTTGTTAGCCGAGTGATCGAACCAGCGTTGCCCACCGATCCTGTTGAGTTGGTAGAAATCGAGTCTATATTTTCTAAAGCAACTCAACTGATTCGGTGGCGAGATCTGCAAAACGACGAAGTCTGGCGGCAGGGCTGGGTCTGATCACGACGTACCCTGTCGCGTCGTACCCGTATATTTGTACCGACTGCGACCACCTCCAAAGCAGTCAGGCTAGAAAGTCGGCGCCTGGCCCGAACCCGACTTGAGCACACCCTCTACGCCATCCGCGGCATATCCACCACGCGCAAAGTAACCGTGGCAATGGCGCACACTTTGGTCTCGCCGGCGCGTGTAGAGGACACCGAGACCGATACCACGCACAAAGTGCTTCCCGTCTGAACGCATTGGGCGGTCGCAGTGATCTTCTCGCCATTGGCAGGCGCTAGGTAGTTGATGTGCAAATCTACGGTCACTGCAATCTTGCCGGGGGCTAAGGTTGTGGTGGCTGCAGCGCCCGCACAATGGTCGGCCAGGCCCGCGAGTACGCCGCCGTGAAACGCTCCGCTGAACTGTAATAGCTCTGGCTTCCTGGCCAGCGCCAGCGTTACGCTTCCCACTTCAGCCGCGACGACTTCCACCCCTGCGGCACGCGTAAAACCGCTGGCGGCGGTGACCTTCTTTAATAAATCGATCATTTCCATTGAATGCTCCTACATCTTCAATAAGCGCTTCATCAGTAACGCTGGAAAATCTTGCCGGTGCATAGCAAGCGCGTCAGCATACAGGTTTGCGTTGACGCGTCGGTACCCCAGCTTGTGGTGCGAGGTGAAGATGTTTTGGTATTTAAAAATTCCAACCGATGCAAGTTTCTGCGCGGGCGCCCGGTGAGGAAACCCGTATCCACGCATTGCGGCATCAATTCCTCTTGACCCATCAGGCCTCTGCCCTTAAGCCACCTCTACCTGCAAAGCAAAGCTATCCGCACTGGCCTTAGGCCAGTGGTGCTGGTACACCATGGGCAGCTTGTCCAGCGTGTCTTTGAGCAAACTGCCTTCGGGGATTTCGCGCAGCAAGGCATGGGCCAGGCTGTCCACCGTGTGGTCACCGGTACGGCGCACGATGTGGTGGGCGTTGATCTCGTTGGGGTGCTGCACGCCTGCCGCTTGCACCAGTTCTTTAAGGGCGTGCAAGGTGTTTTGGTGGAAGTGGTAGACGCGCTCGGACTTGTCGCCCACCACCAGCGCTTGCTGGCGCAGCGGGTCTTGCGTGGTTACGCCGGTCGGGCAGTGGCCGGTGTGGCAGGTTTGCGCCTGGATGCAACCAATAGCAAACATAAAGCCGCGTGCGCTATTGCACCAGTTGGCGCCCAGCGCCATCAAGCGCGCGATGTCAAAAGCGCTGACTACCTTACCCGCGCAGCCGATCATGATCTGCGAGCGCAGCCCGGCGCCACGCAAGCTGTTGTGCACCAAGATCAAGCCCTCTTGCAAAGGCGAGCCCACGTGGTCGATAAATTCCAGCGGCGCCGCGCCGGTGCCGCCTTCGGTGCCATCGACCACGATGAAGTCCGGCGTGATGCCGGTTTGCAGCATGGCTTTAACCATGGCAAACCATTCCCAGGGGTGGCCGATACAGAGCTTAAAGCCCGTGGGTTTTCCGCCCGAGAGTTCGCGCAAGCGCGCCACAAAATGCATCAACTCGGTTGGCGTGCCAAAGGCGCTGTGCGAAGCGGGCGATACGCAGTCCACACCCACTGGCACACCGCGCGCCTCGGCGATTTCGGGCGTGACCTTAGGGCCGGGCAGCACGCCGCCGTGTCCGGGCTTGGCACCCTGGCTGAGCTTGATCTCGATCATCTTGACCTGCGGATCACGCGCATTGACTTTGAATTTCTCTGCGCTAAAAGTGCCGTCGTCATTGCGGCAACCAAAGTAGCCCGATGCCACTTCCCAGATCAGGTCGCCGCCGTGTTTGCGGTGGTGTACCGAGATAGAGCCCTCGCCAGTGTCGTGCGCAAAACCGCCGCGCTTGGCGCCGGCATTGAGCGCGCTGATGGCATTGGCACTGAGCGCACCAAAACTCATAGCCGAGATATTGAAGACGCTAGCGCTATAGGGCTGCGCAGTGTGCGGCCCGATGGTGATACGAAAGTCGTGCGAGCCCAGCGTGCTGGGCGCAACCGAATGCGTCATCCATTCATGGCCGGTAGCGTGGGTATCGAGCTGGGTGCCGAAAGGCCGTTTGTCTGAATCGCCCTTGGCGCGTTGATACACCAAAGAGCGCTGCGCCCGCGAAAAAGGGGCGGCTTCGTTTTCGCTCTCGATGAAATACTGCCGGATTTCGGGACGGATGAATTCAAGCAAAAAGCGCATGTGCCCGATGACGGGGTAATTGCGCAAAATTGCACGCTTGGTTTGCAGCAAGTCGTGAAAACCGGTGCCCACTAAGTAGCCAAATACCAAGACGGGAAGCACATGCCCGCCGCCGACCCAGACCAGCAAGGACAGCAACAAACCGATAGCGCACAGCGTAAATGCCAGATAGCGCATAGGAAACACGGAATGAAATAAATTCAGCACGGCAGTGGCTCCTCGTCAAACGCCTGGCGGCACGCCTCCCTGCCCGAACCATACCACCAGCGCCAGACTAGCCATGGTGACAGCGATAACGGCGTCGAGCACCCGCCAGGCCAGGGGCCGGGCAAACACCGGGCGCAGCAAGCGCGCACCAAAGCCCAGGGCGGCAAACCAACACAGGCTGGCAGTGGCCGCGCCCAGGCCAAACCACCAACGCCCGGCCTCGCCGCGCTGGGTGGCGACCGCCCCCAGCAGCACCACAGCATCCAAATACACATGCGGGTTGAGAAAGGTAAAGCCAAAACAGGTAGCCAATGCGGCGGGTAAAGACAAGCTAGGTGCGTCGAGAGGCAGCATGGCCGCCGGGTGCAGCGCACGCCGCGCGGCAAACAGCGCATAAGCGGCCAAAAACAGCGCGCCGCCAATACGCGCTACTTCCAAAGCCACTGGGTATTGCTGCACCAGCGCGCCACCCCCAGCAACACCGACTAGGATAAGCAGCGCATCTGACAAAGCGCAAAAAACCACCAGCGCCAGCACATGTTCGCGCAAAATGCCCTGGCGCAAAACGAAGGCGTTTTGCGAACCGATGGCCACAATCAAAGCCAGGCTGGTCGCAAAACCGGCAAGTGCGTCATGCATGAAGGAAGTGATTTGTATCGAGGGCTAGGGCTAGCCCGTTTCAAGTAACCGGTTTTGTTTGTACCAATCCCAGCAGCACCATCAAACTGTGCTGCACCGTGGCACTGCGCACTTGGGCGCGGTCGCCATCAAAAAGCCGCATTTCGCTGCGCACACCACGTGGCGTAGCCCAGGCAAACCAGACGGTGCCTACGGGTTTGTCGGCACTGCCGCCGCCGGGCCCGGCGATACCGGTCACGGCCAGCGCGCATTGCGCTTTGGAGTGTTGCAAAGCCCCTTGCGCCATCGCGCGGGCCACTGGCTCGCTGACTGCGCCGTGGCGAGCAATCAGGGCCGCATCAACACCCAGCAGTTCGCTTTTGGAGGCATTGGAGTAAGTGACAAAGCCGCGCTCTAGCCAATTGCTCGAACCAGCCAGGTCGGTACAAGCGGCGGCGATCAAGCCGCCAGTGCAGCTCTCGGCAGTGGCCAGCATCCAGCCGCGTGCCAGCAGGGCCGTGGCCAGGTCTTCTACCAAGCGCGCCATACCGCCATCACTAATAAGGTGCAGCACGCGGCCACCAAGTCGTCAAGCATGATGCCCCAACCGGCTTTGGCCCAGGGCCAGCGCTCGCTGTCCACATCAATGCCATGAAACAGCGCATCGGCCCAACCCACTGGGCCGGGCTTGACGGCATCAAAAAAACGGAACAGCACAAAAGCGGCCGCCTGCTCCGAAAAACCGGCAGGCGTCAACACCCAGAGCACCAGCCAGAAAGCCACCACTTCGTCCCACACAATGCTGCCGGGGTCCAGCACGCCCATATTGCGCGCGGTAACCGCGCATGCCCACCAACCCAGCAGCGTGGAGGCCAGCAGGGTGTAGCCCCACAGCGCGTCGGTCATCCAGGGCGTGAGGCACCAAAAAGTCAACCAGGCCCAGAGTGTGCCAAAAGTGCCCGGCGCAATGCGGGCCAGCCCGGAACCAAAGCCCAACGCAAACACATGGGCCGGGTGCGACAACATGAAAGCCGAGGTAGGCCGCGCTGCAAAGCGGCTGGCGCCCGCGCCCGTGGGGTACAAAGTTTCAGGTGCGGGCATGGGCTAAGAAAAAGGCCTTAAGTCGAGCGCTTAGGGCAAGGTGGCCAAGTAAGCCTCTAGCTGCGCAAAAGTGCCGCTCCAGCCTTGCTGCATGCTCTCGTGGTTGGCGTCAAAAGTGGCGATCTCTTCAGGCGTGGCTTCAAAGGGAAGCCATTCCAGTTGCAAACTGCTGCCGCTGCCTTCCTCGCTTAAGGTGGTGTTGGCCATGGTGCGCAGCGGCCAGCCCGGCGACATGGGGTGGCGGGTCACACCACCGGCTTGGTCAGAAAAATGCTGTATCACCGATAGGCGCCGTGGCGCATCGATGCCCAAAAACTCCCACTTACCCCACATTTGCGTGCCATCGGGGGCTTGCAGCGCATGCAAAAACACACCGCCCACCCGAAATTCCATGTCGTAAGCCGGCATGGTGAAGCCTTGCGGCCCGAACCATTTGGTCAAATGCTCGGGCTGGGTATAAACCGCCCACAAGGTGTCGCGCGAGACTTTGAAACTGTGCGAAATTCGAAATGGCTTGGACATGGTGTTTCCTTCCAACAATGTTTATTGCAATCCACTGGCAACTGCGAAATGGTCGAACGAGGCGAAATCGTGGGGCACTGCATGCCCTTGGGCATCGACCAGGCGCAGGCCCGGCGCGGCCTCTATGGTAGCGATACAGGTGAGTGGTAGCTGGAGCGTATCCGATAGCGCAGCCAAGGTGCTGCGTTGTTGAACCGGTGCGGTGAACACCAGCTCGTAATCATCGCCCCCGGCCAGCACGCATTGCAGCGCGGTACGTGCGCCGTAGTCGCTGTCAAATTGCGCTGCGCCACCGGCATAGGCTTGGCGTGCGGCCAGCAAGGGCAGGACCTTGTCGACCTCTAAGCGGGCGCCGCAGTGCGAGCGCGCAAGAATGTGGTCCAAGTCGCCGAGCAAACCGTCGCTGACATCGGCGCAAGCGCTGGCGATGCCACGCAAGGCCATGCCCAATGCAACGCGCGGCGTGGGTTGCTCCATGCGTGCGCGTGCTGCGTGCAGGAGGTGATCTGGCAATTGGAATCGACCTTGCAAAGCCAGCAAGGCCAGTGCCGCGTCGCCCAGACTGCCGCTGACATAGACATCGTCTCCCGGCAGCGCGCCGCTGCGCAGCAAAGCCAGCGTGGGCACAGGCCGGGCCGCGGCATCGGCAGGCACTTCGCCATACACGGTGATGCAAATCGTTAAGGGCCCGCGCGTGGTATCGCCGCCGATCAGTTCGCAGCCATGCGCATCGGCCAGCGCCAGCAGGCCTTTAGAAAAGGGTTCAAGCCAAGCATCCTCAGCCTGAGGCAAAGCCAAGGCTAGGCTGAAAGCCAGTGGGCGGGCGCCGCAAGCGGCCAAATCGCTCAGGTTGACCGCAAGGCATTTATGCCCGAGTAAAAAGGGATCCACGCCGGGAAAGAAATGGCGGCCTGCGACCAGCATGTCAGTAGAAACGGCCAGTTGCATGCCCGGCGCGATTTGCAACAGTGCGCAATCGTCGCCCACACCCAACACCGCTTGGCGCGCGGGGCGCGTGAAATAGCGCGCTATCAGTTCAAACTCGCCCGGCACGCCGCGCCTTAATGCAAAGTGCGCGCGCCACTGCCCGGCCCGGCACTGAGTGCATCGAGCACAAATATGGGAATGTCCACTTCAAATTTTTCGCCATCTTCAGCGACGCAAAAATAACTGCCGTGCATGGTGCCAGTGGGGGTACGCAGCCGCGTGCCACTGGTGTACTCAAAGGCCTCGCCCGGTTGCAACAAGGGTTGCTGCCCGATCACGCCCAGGCCTTTGACTTTTTCGGTGTGGCCGTTGGCGTCGTTGACATTCCAGGTGCGTGAGATCAGTTGCGCCGCCACTTTGCCGGTATTGGTGATGGTGATGGTGTACGCAAACACATACAAGGCATTTTGCGGCGCCGACTGTTGCGGCAAATATTGGGGAAATACTTCCACGCGGAACTGGTAGGCGGAACTGGGTTTGGACATACGCGGATGCTACCGCGCAAAATCGGGTATGTTTCACCCCAGCGCCTGAATAAACCCCACTTTTCAAAGCAGAAGCGACTGTCACCATGAATTTCCGCATCGCCCCCTCTATTTTGTCCGCCGACTTTGCCCGCTTGGGCGAGGAAGTGAAAAACGTCATCGCCGCCGGTGCCGACTGGATTCACTTTGACGTGATGGACAACCATTACGTGCCCAACCTCACCTTCGGTCCCATGATTTGCCAGGCGCTCAAGCCGCATGCACACACGGCAGCAGGCGCGCCGATACCGATTGACGTGCACCTCATGATTTCGCCAGTCGATGCACTGGCTGCCGCCTTTGCCGATGCGGGGGCGGACTTGGTGAGTTTTCACCCAGACGCATCAGGGCATGTGCACCGCAGCATCCAGGCCCTCACATCTAAGGGTGTGAAAGCCGGGCTGGTATTCAATCCAGCGGAGCCGCTGGACGTGCTGGACTGGGTGATTGAGGACATTGACCTGGTCCTCATCATGAGCGTCAACCCCGGCTTTGGCGGGCAAAGCTTTATCGATTCGGCGCTGCGCAAAATTGCCGATGTGCGCAAACGCATAGACGCTTGCGGCAAAGACATACGCCTGGAAGTCGATGGCGGCATCAAGACCGACAACATCCGCCGCGTGGCCGACGCCGGTGCCGATACCTTTGTCGCGGGTAGCGCCATTTTCGGCAAGCCAGACTACAAGGCCGTTATCGACCAAATGCGCAGCGCGCTGGCTGCTTAAGGCGACGCGCTGGCTTAGCGCACCAGCTGGTTCATCTGGATGATGGGCAGCAGCACCGCCAGCACGATAAGCATCACGACCAGTCCCATAAAAACGATGAGCAAGGGTTCGAGCAGTGTGGCCAGTTGCATGGCGCGGCGCTGCACTTCGCTGCTCAGTTGGCTGGCGGCGCGCTGCAACATCACTGGCAATTGGCCGGTTTGCTCGCCTAGGCGCGCAAACATAGACAGCAAACCAGGAAACCGTTTTTTCTGCGACAGGGCCGAAGCCAGAGGGGCGCCTTCGCGTACCGCCACCAAAGCGTCTTGCGCATCGCGGCGCATGGCTTGATTGTTCAGGGTATCAGACGCAGCTTGCAGGGCTTTGAGGATGGGTACGCCAGCGGCAGCCAACATCGCCAAGGTACTGGCAAAGCGCGCCGCGTTGTAGCTGCGCGAAAGCCGCCCAATGATGGGCAGGCCCAGCCAGGCCGCATCAAAGCGGTAGCGCAACTCGGGTGCGCGCAGCGCCCAACGCGCACCCCCGATGCCCACCACCACGGCGGCAAGCATCAACCAGCCATAACTGCGCACCACATCACTAATACCCAGCATCAGCACGGTTAAAAACGGCAGCGCACGTTTGCTTCCCGCAAACACACTGGCCACTTGGGGCACCACATAAGTGACCAAAAACAAGACGATAGCCAGCGCCACCAGGCTGACGATGGCCGGGTACAAAGCAGCACCCAAGAGCTTGGCGTTGAGCACCTGCTGGTCTTCCAGGTCTTGCGCCAAATGCTCCAGCACCAGCCCCAAATTACCGCTTTGCTCACCCGCCCCGACAACCGCCACATAAATCGCCGAAAACTCCCGCGGGTGCTGCGCCAGCGCGCGCGCAAAGGTGCTACCGCTGTTGACCTCGGCGCGTATATCGGCCACCAAGTTGCGCTCCGCATCGCTTTCGGCTTCGCTGCTGAGTGAGGCCAGGGCACGCTCCAGCGGCAGGCCCGAAACTACCAAACCAGCCAGTTGGCGCGTCCACACGGACAGCGCTTGCGCACCCAACACACGTCGCGCGAACAAGGCGCCAGCGCTACCGGCTTTGGCCACTTGCACCGCCTCAACGCTAAGGGGCACCAGGCCCTGGGTGCGCAACTGGGTGCGGGCAGACTTGACCGAGTCGGCCTCTAACGTCCCTTTACGGGTGTGGCCATCGGCACTGAGGGCTTCGAACACGTAGGCAGGCATGGTGGGGGTGCTGTCAGGAAGCGGCAGGTGCTGGGCCTTGCATCACAGCGGCCATCAGTCCCGCGTGACACGTACAAGTTCTTCACGCGTGGTGATGCCGCTATCGACCAGGCGCTGCCCATCCTCGCGCATCAGCACCATGCCGCTGGCCAAAGCCGCATGCCGAATATCGGCCTCGGAGGCCTGGCTGTGGATTTGCGCGCGGATAGCGTCGTCGGTAAGCAGCAACTCAAACACGCCGGTACGTCCGCTATAGCCGGTCTGGCCACACACCGCGCAGCCAGCGCCGCCACACGCCGTGCAACGCTTGCGCACCAAGCGTTGGGCCAGTACGCCCAGTAGCGAGGAACTGAGCAAAAAGGGTTCGACGCCCATATCGATCAACCGCGTCACCGCGCTGGCTGCATCGTTGGTGTGCAATGTGGCCAGCACCAAGTGGCCGGTGAGCGAGGCTTGAATCGCAATTTGCGCGGTTTCGAAATCGCGAATCTCGCCGATCATGATGACGTCCGGGTCCTGGCGCAAGATGGCGCGCAAGGCTTTGGCAAACGTGAGGTCGATCTTGGCGTTGACCTGGGTCTGGCCCACGCCGGGCAGCTCGTATTCAATCGGGTCTTCCACCGTCATGATGTTGCTGCCCTGGGTATCAAGGCGTTGCAAACCAGCATACAGCGTAGTCGTCTTGCCCGAGCCGGTGGGGCCAGTCACCAAAATAATGCCGTGCGGCTGTGCCAGCAAATGGTTGAACCGCGCCAGCACATCGCCTTGCATGCCCACCGATTCGAGGCTCAGTTTGCTCTCGCTTTTATCGAGCAGACGCAGCACCGCACGCTCGCCGTGGGCGCTGGGCAAGGTGCTGACGCGCACATCCACCGCCCGCGTGCCGATGCGCAGCGAGATACGCCCGTCTTGCGGCAAACGGCGCTCGGCAATATCAAGCTCGGCCATGATTTTGAGGCGCGAAATCAGCGCCGCGTGTAGCGCCCGGTTAGGCTGCACCACTTCGCGCAAATTGCCATCGACGCGAAAGCGCACCACCGAATGGCGCTCAAAGGCTTCGATATGGATGTCGCTGGCGCCATCGCGCGCGGCCTGCGTGAGCAAGGCGTTGAGCATGCGGATGATGGGCGCATCGTCCGAGGTTTCCAGCAAATCCTCGATGGCTGGCAGCTCTTGCATCATGCGCGTGAGATCGGCCTCGCCTTCGACTTCGCTGACCACGGCCGCCGCGCTCGATTCGCCTTGCGCATAGGCGGCGCTAATGCGTTGCGTTAAATCTGCGGCTTCGTGCGACACCACCGAATGCACCTCGTATTTGCGCATCACCTCGCCCAAACCTTGCGGCAAAGATGCCGCATGGACATGCAGGGTCAAACGGTCGCCTGCATCCTCCAGCAACACCTGCTGGGTACGCGCAAAGGCATAAGGCAGGGGGTAGCGCATCTCAGTTTTTCACAGGCGCACTAGGCAACACAGGGCCTTCGTTGATAGGCATGGTAGAGCTGGGTGCAGGTTGCGCGTCGCGCATGCCGCTGAGCATTTGCTCATAACGGTCCAGCGACAAGCGATCGCTGGAGGCGGCATCGCGCACCACCACAGGACGTAAAAACACCATCAGATTGGATTTCTTGCGTGTACGCGAACTACTCTTGAATAAACCCCCGAAGATGGGCAGATCACCAAGGCCAGGAATTTTGTCGGAATTGCCAGTGAAGTTGTCCTGCAACAAACCACCGATCACGACCACCGAGCCATCTTCTACCAATACGTTCGATTCGATGGTGCGCTTATTGGTCGTAGGGCCATTGGCGCTGGAGGCGGAGCTGGTATCGACCGCAGAAACTTCCTGAAAAATGGTCAACTTGACAGTGCCATTGGCACTGATCTGGGGCTTGACTTTGAGCGTTAATCCCACGTCTTTGCGTTCAATGGTTTGAAACGGGTTGACGGCTCCGTTACCGGTACCGGTATTGGTAAATTGGCCGGTGACAAAAGGCACATTTTGCGCAATCACAATCTTGGCCTCTTCGTTATCGAGGGTCAACAAATTAGGCGTGGACAGAACATTGCCCGAACCCGAGCTCTCCAAAAACCGCCCCAATGCCCCCAGTACATATTTACCATCGTATTGCGAGGCAATGCCCACATTCAAGCCTTTGCCGGGCAAGACGGCGCCGGTAGCGGCGCCCGTGGTCAAACTCAATATGTTCGAGCCGCCCGCGCCAAAGTTGGTGCCCATTAAGCCCACTGTTCCATCGCCTATTTTCCCAAGCGCGCCCTGCCATTGGATACCAAAATCGGCGGCCTTATCTGAACTGACTTCGGCGATCAAACTCTCGATAAATACCTGCGCACGACGCCCGTCGAGCAGTTCAATGACTTCGCGCAGTTGACGGTATTGCGGATCCGGTGCGGTGATGATCAGGGAGTTGGTAGCAATGTCTGCTTGTACCTGCCCGCCGGTGGTAGTGGCAGGCGCACTGGCGCTCCCTGGTGCGGCGCCGACGACCGGCGCGGCGCCAGGCGCTGCACCTGCGCCCATGGCTGCACGCAATGTGGCGGCGAGCTTGGTGGCGTCGGCATTTTTGAGGCTGACCACATGCAAGGTGCCCAACTCACCGGAGCCTTGCGAGGATGCGCGATCGAGTTTTGCAACCAATCCCTTGATCTGCGCCATGCGTGCCGGATTAGCGGCACGGACGATCAAAGCATTGCTGCGCGGCTCGGCCACCACGCTGCTTTTGAAGCCCCCTTCAGCCGCTGCACCCGCCTGTCCCGCTGCGCCGCCAGATTCGAGTAGCCGAAGCACCAAGGGCGCCAGGTCTACCGCAATCGCATTTTTCAGTTCTATCACTTCAACATCGGTCGCGTTGGACACATCCAAGGTGGCAATGATGCGCGCAATGCGGCGCAGGTTGTCAGCGTAATCCGTAATCACCAGCGAGTTATTCAGCGGGTTGGCATTGATGGCATTGTTAGGGCTGATGAGGGGACGCAAAATAGTCACCAAATTGTTGGCAGACTCAAAATTGAGTTTGAAAATTTGTGTCGTTATCTGCCCACTGTTGGAGCTGCTTGGCACGCTTTCATTGGTTTCTACCGCAGCACTTTGCAGCTTGGCATCGGCTTCGGGGACGACTTTGAACAATCCAGCCGACTCCACCATGGTGAAACCCTGCATGCGCAAACTGGTCAGAAACTGGGCCATGGCCACTTGGGGGCTGACAGCTTTCTCGCTAACCAGCGTCATCTGGCCTTTGACGCGCGGATCCACCACCACATTGACTCCCGATATCACGCCCATCGTGCGGGCGACCAGTTCAATGTCTGTAGCGTTGAAATTCAGGGTGATGAAATCGCCCCGCTTCGGGGCAGCAGCGCTGGCGGGCACTGCCTTTTGCGTTACCGCGCGCGGGGGCGCTGGTTTTTGTGCCGCCGCGCTGGTGGCTGCTGCCTTTTGCGCAAAAGCACAACCTGGCAGCCACAGCAGCGTGCACAGTAGCACGCCCATGGGGCCCGGCAATGCGCGCATTTTGGAATATGTTGTAACAGTCATGCAATTCAACCCAGTTTGATAATCGACCGCGCTCCGACGCGCTGACCAATGATGTTCAAGAGATTGGCCAAGGCCTCGGCACGGTCCGGTGCCGCGCTGGCCTCGCCTTCAAAGCGCAATTTGTTCCCCGCCCATTGGCCACTGCCTTGCAGTTGCAGGCTCCCCTGCAAGGTCGTCAATTCCACGCGTGGCGTTTGCGCACCATGCAGTACCAGGCGGTAGCTGCCCATGGGACGCAAAGTGGACAGGCGCGAGGCGATGTCCATGGCGTCTAGTTGCAACTGGCCATTGCAGCTCCAGCGGCCCTGGTTCCATTGCACTACAAACGACTGCGATTGCAAAAGCAGCTGTCCTTCGGGACGGATGGTATTCCATGGCGTTCCCAGCCCCGAGAGCACTTGCGCAGGCCAGTGCGACTGGTGGTCGGCCAATTGCAAGCGGGCGCCCGCCCAATCGGGCACCAAGCGCAGCAATATACCCGCAGGCGCGCAACAATCCGCCCGCAAATCCATGGTGAGCGCGCCAAGCGTAGCTTGCAGTTCCCACTGCAGGCGTCCGGGCAAGACGCTGGTGTCATGGCTGCCTTGACCGCCATGCAGCGTCAATTGCCCCGAGCCCGACCAGACTGTGCCTTGCGCGTCGCTGATGTTCACCATACCGTCAGAACCGCTGCGCACCGCCGCCGCAAGCCAGCGCGCCGGCGCACAAAACAAAAGCACCAAGCTCACGCCCGCCACCAAGCCTGCCAGCAGCGCACCCCAAGGCGACAAGGACCTGGCGTGCCTGCTATTGGCTTGGGATGGGGTCCGCATGTGCGTTAGGGCTGCGCGCCAGAGGGCAGTTGCACAAGAACGCTGCCAGACCATAAACCGGCGGCTTGGGTCATGTGCATTTCCAACACACTGCTGTGTGCCTTGAGCCTTAGCTGCTCCAGCCAAAGCGCCAGGTCCGCTGGGCGGGCTTGCTTGAAAGAGACAGTGGCGCGTTCGCCCGCCAGCGCCACGCGCGCATTATTTTCCAGCGTGCTGATGGAGTCTTGCAACACGGCTTTGGGGTCGGATACCGGCTGCTGCACCTGCGCACGCATCGCCGCTGCCTGCGCCTGCAGTTGCAGCATCTGTTCGTATTGCGCGCGCACCACCGGCGCCTGGGTGCGCGCGTTTTTCAAGGTTTTTAATGCCGGCTGCAGTCCTACCCACCAAACCAGTGCCAGCACAAGCAAAGTAGCCGCGATGCGCAGGGCCACTTGCTCGCGCGCAGAGGCTCTTAGCCAATATTGGTGCAGGGTTTGCATCATGGCTGGGCGTCCCAGCGCATCAGCAACACATCGCCTTGGGTCTGCAGCTGGTAACCGCGTGCCTGCAAAGCGCGCGTCAGATCGGCCTTGCCTACATCAGCCAATACCAAGCCGGTCACCTTCAGTTCGCCTGCTTGGTAATCAATAGCTTGGGGCGGTGGCGGGTAATGGGCCGCTTGCATCAAGGCACTGAGCATGACCTGCGCATCCGCATCCGCGAGTTGACCGCTGCTTTGGCGCAGGCGCTCCACTTCCCGCTGCATTTGCACCGGCGCGTCCACTACCACTTGTACCGATGAAAAAGTGCTCTTGAGCACGGCTTGCATAGCCTGCTTTTGTTGGTTCAGCGCGGCTTGTTGTTGGTATGCGTAGAGGTTTAAACCAATGAGCTGCACGAGTAACAAAGTCCAAAGACTAAAGCGCAAGAGGCGCCAGCGCGGCGCGCTAATAAGCTGTTGTGCCGCATAGCTCAGCCGCTTAAAGCCACGGCCCCCCCTCGATGTCACGATGCCAAACTGCGCCAGATCCCAGGGCCCTTGGCTGGCCAGCAAGGCGCGCTGCGCGGCCGTTTGCAGCACCAATTGGCTTCCCAAAATCTGCTCCGCTTGCGCCGCTACTGCGGGCTCAGCAAACACCAAGGCGTTGTCCGGCAGCTTTAAAAGCGCTACTGCCGAAGCTTGCAGCGGCCAGCGAATGAGTCCCTGTGAGCTACTGCTCACCAATTGGGGGCCCTGCGGTCCGGCCAGGGCATACACCAAAGTAGGCGCTTGCGCACCGCCTGCACCGGGGGCGAAGGTTTGCGGCGCGAGCTCGGGCACCAAGGCGACGATGCGCAGACCCGCCTGCTCGATTTCTTGGATGCAGCCGAGTAACCAGGCTTTGTCGCAAGCGGCCAACCAGGCTGCGCCTTGCGCGGGTAGTGGCGTTTGCAAAGCGAGGTGCAGGTCGGACACATCGTCCAGCACATGTTCTTCGAGCATCCCCTCCAGGGCAGCGCGCAATCGCGGTGAGCGGGCAAGGCCTTGCGGCAATTGCACCTGGTGCCAGGACAGACGCTGCACCGGCACGACCAGAATGACGTGCGTGGCTTGCGCCGCACGCGCGCTGGCGGGTAGTAAGGACCAGGGCGCACTCGACTGCGTGTCCAGACTTTGGCCGTCGCGGCTGATCACATAGTCCACCGACGCAGACGGTTTCAAGGCCTGATCAGGCAAGGTGAGGATGAGGGTGGACATGCGGGTGATTCCGGATTTCATTGTAGGGGGCCAACATTTCACCGGCGCCTCAAGAGATGCATCATGGCATTTGGATGCGAGGGCGCGCCGAACGCTGGCGGCGCACAATTTTTACGCGCTGACCATCGCGCTGCATGAGGGCTATTTCGTGCAATGGCTGGCCCTCCAATTCCAAGGTGCCCCGGACTTCGAAAAAACGGGTTTGGATGGCCACCATCTCAGCGTCTGGGGGCTTAGCCGTCAACCCGGCCGCACTATTGAACTCATCCAAGGTTTCCCAAGGCTTGTTATCGCGTTTTTGCACCAGTTGCTGCGCACCGGCCATATCCAAATCAGACACCACCGCGCGCAAAACGACGGCCGAGGCGGTGTTGAGGTTGACCTTGGTAAATTCAGGCAACACCGTGACGTAAGGCCGCAATTGCACGATGCTGCCAGGCGACAAGCCCAGCCAGACCAGTTGCTCCAGCACTTGCGGCATCAGCGGCGCTTGGACGGCGGGGCCTTGGCTGGCATTGCCTGCCTGCTGGGCTAGCAGTAAAGTCGACACCATGGCATCGAGTTCTTGCCGCGGCAAATTCAGCGCATTAAACAGACGGACAAAGGCGTCCCTGGTAGGGCCATGTACTTTGTCTGCGACGATGAGGTTGCGCACGTTCAAGCGCGATTGCAAGTCCACCATCTGACCGGAAAGAAAGGCGCTGCTACTTTGGTCCGCCAGCAAAGCGTCGCTTCGGTCTGCCGCCAAAAAAGTTGACAGGCGCGCGGGCTCTAGCGGGATGGACCAGGGCTCGGTGAGATTGTCCGAACCGCCCTTGCGCCCGTCCTCCGCCAGGATCAGGCGCGCCCAGTCCAGCGCGCCTTGCAAAATCCAGGTAGCTTGCACGCGGCTGCGCTCGGCGCCTTCTACCTCGATGGCGCGCCATTGTTGCCACAGGGCTGCCGACGCCAGGGTCGCTACCAATGCCACCGTGAGCATGGCTAGGAGCAATGCCGCGCCGCTTTGCCGACTGCGCTTGAGGCCACTGCTTTTCATAAGGCGCCCAAGCCCGGACGGGACCAGTCACGCGTGATCGGACCGCTGATCACGCTCTCCTTGGGTAGAGTCAGTACGAGCCGAATGCCATCGGGCATGAGCTCTGTTTTGCCTGGTGCGCTATTGGCGGCGGCAGAAGCTGCACCTGCTGGCGGTGACGCTATGGCCGCATCGGACTGCGGCGCAGGCGCGGGTGCGGTGCTCACCACATCTGCGCTGGACAAAGCGTTGCTCCAGGCACCACCCCGGAAAAACACAATTTGCCAGCCCACCAGCGGCGTGATCAGGACTTCCTGCTTGCGCTCGGCGTCGCCGGGGTTCTGCGCCCACAAAGCGGCCTGGCTCCAAGCGGCGAGCAGCTGTGCGCGACTGGTCAGCGGCGCGGACTGCCAGCGCATCCACACACTGCCTTGCGCCCGCGTGCCCTGGGCCCAGGCGACGACGGACAAGCCCTCCCCCGGCGCCTGGCTGCTGCGGCGCAAGAGGCGCAGCGCCCGGCCATCCCATTCCAGGCTACTAAAGCCGGGTTGTTGCTCCAAAGCGTCTAGGTCTGCGGTCCATTGGGCTACACCGTTTTGCAGGGTCAGGAGCTGCTCCGAATAGCTACTGAGCTGCTGCCTGGAAAGGCTCATGGAATTAAACCCGCGCCAGCTCAATGCAGCCATGAGCGCCATCAAGGCCAAAGCCACCAGCAACTCCACCAACGTGAAGCCGCGCGTCAAACGGGCGGGGCCAAGGCGATTGCGTGACCGCCAGCGCCTTGGCAAGCGGCAACCCCACGCAGCGACTGGCACAGCCATATCAGTTGCGCCCTACGATGGTGGTCACGCGCAGTACCGCCTCGTCCGCGCGGCGCACTTGCGCATCGACCCGCACAAAGTTGGGGTTGGGCGTGGCCTGTACATCCAAGGCCACGGTGTAGGTTTCGCTGCCTTGCAGGCATTCGCGGCTGCTTTGCCCCAGGCCGGGCATTTGCCGCGTCAAGCGCAATTGGTGCAGCACATTTTCCGCACACATCTGGCCCAAAAAAACATCTTTCTGGCGCTGCGCGTTTAGCACCAAGGCGCCCGTGGCCTTCATGCCCGCCATCAAGGCCACCGCCACAATCGTCAGGGCCACCAAAACTTCCACTAAGGTAAACCCGCGCCCGCTGGCAGGCGCAGGCCGCACCGGCTGAGGCATAGACCTCAGCCGAATCATGGCGTCAGGGCCGAAGGGCCGGTTGGGACGATGGCAAATGGGCGCAGGCCATCCGTAGCGATCTGCACGCGGGTCTGGGGCTGCTGGCGTGAGGCTATCAAAACAGTTTGGGGACGCAACACCGGTTCCGGCCCCAAATCCAGCGACAGCATCGTGGCGGGGCGCAACTCGCCGGCATGGGGGAGTACATCGAGCACCAGCGTGTCCTCACTCAGCCATGACTGGGCCAGCATAGGTTTATTCAATCCATCGATGGCGAAGCCGCCCTCGGTGGCACGCCAGCGCACCGGTGTGCCTTGCATGCGCGATTGCGCGCGGCCGTATTCCAGGATGGCGGCCAGGCGCTGCGCGTCGCGCTCTAGGGCGATGCCCTGGGTATCGCGCATGCTAAAGACCACCATGCCCGAAGCCAAGGCAATAACCATCACCACCACCATCAACTCGATAAGCGTAAAGCCGCACTGGTGCGCCGGCTGTGCCGGGGCGCTGCGCCCCTCAGGGCTGCCAGCTGCCGATGTCCGCATTTTTGCCCTCACCGCCGGACTGACCGTCTGCGCCAAAGGACATGACATCGATTTCCGCCTTGATGCCCGGGTTCAGATAGACATAGGGCTTGCCCCAGGGGTCGTTGGGCAACTGGTCCAGGTTTTTCTTCCAATTAGGCGGCACCGGTTCGACGGTCGGCTTCGTGACCAAGGCCGCCAAGCCCTGGTCGGCGCTGGGGTAGCGGCTATTGTCCAGGCGGTACATCTTGAGGCCTTGCATCAGGTTGCTGATATCGGCCTTGGCCGCCGTGACCTTGGCATCGTCTGCCCGGTCGAGCACATTGGGCACGATCAATGCGGCCAGCACGCCAATGATGAGCAGCACCACCATCAGCTCGATCAGGGTGAAGCCGCGTTGCAGCGCTGCCAGCGGCAAGGAAAGTCGCTGCGCTCGCGGATGGATGGCGTGTTTCATAAGCTACAGGTCTGATAGGCCCAAGGTAAATACTGATCAGTTTACGAGACGTAAGGCGCTTAGCGATAACAGCGATGGGTCGGCGTGTTGCGCGGCTTGGCATGCGCATTCTTTGAAGATTGGCATTGTCCGCTAAAGCTGGACAATTCAAGCGCCGTTGTTTCAAGGGCTCGTTGCTAATGCCCCCTACCGAAAAGCGAAGGAAGCGGTGCTGGGGCCATCCCCTTGCCTCGGCGAATTCCCGGATAATCTCCTGATGAGTACTCAGGCTTACCCCAACTGGTGGACCCGCCTTGTGACCTTTTTGGTCGCGGCGCTTACCAGTGCCAGCATCGCATGGTGGGGGCTAACCTTGAATACGCCCAGCGGGGGGGTACCATCGTTCGACGCAAGGCCAGTTCCCCAGATTGATGCATCGGCCTTAGGGAGGGCGCTAGGGGCGGATACGATGCCGCAGGCCCAGGTACCGGCATCTGAAGCAGTCACCATTCAGCTCTTGGGCGTAGTAGCAAGAGAAGCAGGCCAGGGCCACGCGCTGATGGCCGTGGACGGTGCCCCTGCCAAAACCTACAAAGTGGGTAGCGTTGTCATTGATGGCCTGGTTTTGCAGTCCGTTAGCACCCGTGGCGCCAAGTTAGGTTCAACCATGGAGGGGCCTGCCAGCCAAACGCTGGAACTGCCGCCGCTATCTAAACTCTGACCTATCATTTAGCGAGGCGACGGGCTCCCGGCAATAGGCGCGCGGCCGGGGTGACTCTCTCTTCTATTTCTTCAGTTAAGCTATTACCCCATATTCCCAGCCGATCAGAGGAGCGATTTCATGCACATAGGCGTCCCCGCCGAAACCGTTGCCGGTGAAACCCGGGTGGCGGCGACCCCGGAAACAGTCAAAAAAATCATGGCCCAAGGCCATACCGTCGCGGTGCAATCCGGTGCCGGTGTTGCCGCTAGCGTCACAGATGCAGCTTATGAAGCCGCAGGCGCGCAAATCACCGACGCGGCAGGCGCCTTAGGCGCCGAACTGGTGCTCAAGGTACGCGCACCGTCAGCCACTGAGTTGACGCACATGAAATCAGGTAGCGCGCTCGTAGGCATGCTCAACCCGTTTGACGCCGAAGGCTTGCAGCGCATTGCCTCGGCTGGCCTGACCAGCTTTGCACTAGAAGCTGCGCCGCGCACCACACGGGCGCAAAGCATGGACGTGTTGTCTTCGCAGGCCAATATCGCCGGTTACAAAGCCGTGATGATGGCGGCGGATAAATACCAACGTTTTTTCCCCATGCTGATGACGGCAGCCGGTACCGTCAAGGCCGCGCGGGTCGTCATTTTGGGCGTGGGTGTGGCCGGTTTGCAGGCGATTGCCACGGCCAAGCGTTTAGGCGCTGTGATTGAAGCCTCGGATGTGCGCCCCAGCGTGAAAGAGCAGGTCGAGTCGCTCGGCGCCAAGTTCATCGACGTGCCTTATGAAACCGCTGAAGAAAAAGAAGCTGCCGAAGGCGTGGGCGGCTACGCACGCCCTATGCCGCAGAGCTGGTTGGATCGTCAAAAATTGGAAGTGGCCAAACGCGTGGCACAAGCCGATGCCGTCATTTCCACCGCTTTGATTCCTGGTCGTGCCGCGCCGGTGCTGATCACCGAAGACATGGTCAAAAGCATGAAGCCCGGCTCGGTCATCATCGACTTGGCAGCTGGTAAAGGTGCCAATGGCGTAGGCGGCAATTGCCCCTTGAGTGAAGCCGACCGTACGGTGGTCAAACACGGCGTGACCTTGGTCGGTGAAACCAATTTGCCCGCCCTGGTGGCCGCTGACGCATCAGCGCTATATGCACGCAATGTGCTGGATTTTTTGAAACTGGTGTTGCCCAAAGACAAGGGCTTTACCGTTGACATGGAAGACGACATCGTGGCGGCCTGCCTGATGACACAGGGCGGCGACGTCAAAAGGAAATAAGCATGGACCACACCATCACCAACCTCATTATTTTCGTGCTGGCGATTTACGTCGGCTACCACGTGGTCTGGAACGTCACGCCCGCCTTGCATACGCCTTTGATGGCGGTGACCAATGCGATCTCGGCCATCATCATCGTCGGCGCCATGCTGGCGGCAGCCCTCACCGTCACACCGCTTGGTAAGACCATGGGCGTGCTGGCAGTGGCATTGGCCGCGGTCAATGTGTTCGGCGGCTTTCTGGTGACGCGGCGCATGCTGGAGATGTTCAAGAAAAAGGCCCCTAAGACAGGAGCTGCAAAATGAGCATGAATCTCGTTGTTCTTTTGTACCTGGTCGCCAGCATTTGTTTTATCCAGGCGCTTAAGGGCTTATCGCACCCTACTACGTCTATTCGCGGTAATTTGTTTGGCATGAGCGGCATGGCGATCGCGGTGATCACCACCGCTGCGCTGATTGTCAACTTGGCTGGTCATTCGGATGGCCTGGGCTGGGTGCTGCTCGGTCTGGTGATTGGCGGCGGCGCCGGTGCCATCATGGCGCAGCGCGTCGAGATGACCAAAATGCCCGAACTCGTCGCTTTCATGCACAGCATGATCGGTCTGGCCGCGGTGTTCATCGCGATTGCGGCGGTGGTCGAACCCGCCGCCTTTGGCATCGTGGCGCAAGGTCTGGGCACACTGGACATTCCCAATGGCAACCGCTTGGAGTTGTTCTTGGGTGCGGCGATCGGTGCCATCACCTTCAGCGGCTCGGTCATCGCTTTCGGCAAGCTTTCTGGCAGCTACAAATTCCGTTTGTTCCAGGGCGCGCCTGTGGTGTTTGCCGGTCAGCATATGCTGAATCTGGCTATCGGTGTGGCCACGGTCGGTTTGGGCGTTTACTTCATGTTCACTGGCAACTGGGACGCTTTCCTCATCATGCTGGCGCTGTCCTTTGTGCTGGGCGTGCTGATCATCATCCCGATTGGCGGCGCCGATATGCCGGTGGTGGTGTCCATGCTCAACAGCTATTCGGGTTGGGCAGCGGCTGGCATTGGTTTTTCGCTGAACAACAGCATGTTGATCATTGCCGGTTCGCTGGTCGGCTCATCCGGTGCCATCCTGTCTTACATCATGTGCAAGGCGATGAACCGCTCGTTCTTCAATGTGATTTTGGGCGGCTTCGGCGGCGAAGCTGGCGCGGCAGCGGCCGGCAGCACCGAGCAGCGCCCGGTGAAAAGTGGCAGCGCGGATGACGCGGCCTTTATTTTGGGCAACGCTGAAACCGTGGTCATCGTGCCCGGTTATGGCTTGGCCGTCGCACGCGCACAGCATGCGGTGAAAGAGCTGGCCGAAAAGCTGATCCACAAAGGCATTACGGTGAAATACGCCATCCACCCGGTGGCAGGCCGCATGCCCGGCCACATGAATGTGTTGCTGGCCGAGGCTGAAGTGCCTTACGACCAGGTGTTCGAGATGGAAGACATCAACGGCGAATTCGGCCAGGTCGATGTGGCCATCGTTCTGGGCGCCAACGATGTGGTCAATCCTGCCGCCATGATCAAGGGCAGCGCCATTTACGGCATGCCGATTCTGGAAGCCTACAAAGCCAAAACCATCATCGTCAACAAGCGCTCCATGGCCGCAGGCTACGCCGGCCTGGACAACGAACTCTTCTACATGGACAAAACCATGATGGTGTTTGGAGACGCGAAAAAGGTGGTCGAGGATATGGTCAAGGCGATTGAGTGAGCGCTACCAATCCTTGATCTCTACTGTTCGTATTACTTACTATTGGGTATGACCGCGTCAATCACAGCACCCCCGGCCTTTGCCGTGGTTTTGACCACTGTGGCTCCCACTGATATTGCAGCGTCTGCAACAGAATAGACGGCACAGCCACTGCAAGGCAGTGAAATTAGCAAAACGATGTAGATGGCTTTCATAATTCTTTCGTAGATTGGCAAAAATTAAGGAGGAATACTCTCTTTCCAAACAGCGGAGGCAGATTTATGGCCTCGCCGTCATATTAGGGGTGCAAGCATAGGCTAGCAGGTAGTCAATATTAGGGCAATGTATGAGTTGGAAGGAATTGACCGCTAATATGGCGGCTTGGTTACCCTAACTCTGCTAATTTTGAATACCTTTATCCGCTCTATCGCAGTCTTATTAGCTGCCCTATTGGTGCAGGCTGCAGGAGCGCAGGTCATATCCGGCAAGGGGTTTATTCCAGACGAAAACGGCACTAATCTGGATGACCAGCAATCTGCCAAATTAGCCTCGCAGCCGCAGATTGCACTGGGAACCATTTTTAAAGACTGCGCCGAATGCCCGGAGATGGTGGTACTGCCTGCCGGCAGCTTCATCATGGGTTCACCGCCCGATCCGGAGCCTGACCCTTTCAGCAACGAGAAACCCAAAACTATCGGCGCACCCAACCAAAAACCTCAGCACCGGGTGCAAATTCAAAGCTTTGCCATTGGCAAGTATGAAGTTATGCAAGAGCAATGGTACGCAGTCATGGGCAACAACCCGAGCCAAAACAAGGGAAGGGCCTTGCCCGTTGAACAGGTATCTTGGAATGATGTTCAAGATTTCATCGTCAAGCTTAATCAAAAAACCGGGCGCAAGTACCGACTACCCAGCGAAGCCGAATGGGAATACGCACTAAGGGCTGGAACAACTACCGAATGGAGCTTTGGTAACGATGTTTCAAAGCTGGGTAACTACGCTTGGCATGGCAGAAGCAGTGGGAACAAGACACAGGCAGTGGGCCAAAAGCTGCCCAATGCATTTGGTCTGTTTGATATGCACGGCAACGTATGGGAGTGGGTAGAGGATTGCTGGCACGACACTTATAACGGCGCTCCAATTGATGGACGTGCTTGGACGACAAATTGCACAGATAACAGGCGAGTTGCGCGTGGAGAATCTTTTTACTACTCTAGGCCATTTCGCTCCGCCGACCGCGACCGGTATGACCCCAATATTCGCGGAAATCTTGGAGGGTTTCGCTTAGCCCGCGACCTTTAAAACCGTGAACCAGTTCATTCGCTCCATCGCAATTATGCTGATTTCAGCTTGCATGACGCTGGGTGCATGGGCGCAGTTCAACGTCAGCGGCCCGGGCTTTTTGCCGGATGAAAACGGAACAAATCTAGATGCTCCGCGAGCGGGAAAAGTAACGCCGAATGCATCTACGGGAACCGTGATCAAAGACTGCTCTGAATGCCCCGAGATGGTGCTGGTAGACGCAGGGGGCTTCATGATGGGTTCAAATGCGCAAGAGCAGGAAGTAGCTAACCAATCGGGCCTAAAGACTGAGTTCACAACACCGGAGGCTCCGCAGCACTATGTACGAGTCACCCGCTTTGCGGCAGGTCGCTATCAGGTTACCAAAGGTGAGTTTGCGGCGTTTGTGCGCTCCAGCGGCTACCGTACCGAGGCAGAGCAGGGCGATGGCTGCCACATGTGGACGGGTAAGGAGTGGAAGAAGGACGCGGCCTACAACTGGCGCAATGTGGGCTTTGCCCAAGGGGATGACCACCCGGTGGTGTGCGTGAGTTGGAACGATGCGCAGGCGTATATCCAATGGCTTAACGGGATCAGCGGAAAGAGCTATCGCCTGCTTAGTGAAGCCGAGCGCGAATACGCTGCCCGGGGCGGCAAACAGACTGCGTTCTGGTGGGGCGAGAGCATTACAACATCTCAAGCTAATTACCAAGGGAGTGCCAGTTACAACGGCAGACAGACAGGGCAATTTAGGCAAACGACCGTACCGGTGAACAGCTTTAGTCCCAACCCGTTTGGTCTTTACAACGTGCATGGTAATGTGTGGGAATGGACACAGGATTGTTGGCATGAGAACTATGATCGCGCGCCAACTGATGGCAGTGCTTGGACGATAAATTGTTCGGGTAGCCCGCGGGTGCTTCGCGGCGGCTCTTGGAACGATGGCCCACAAAATTTGCGCTCTGCCAGTCGTAGCAAGGATAGGCCTGAGTTCAGGTTTTACGACATCGGGTTCCGTTTAGCCTCAGATTTTTATGTAAAAGCCAAGGATACTGGCGGGCCGCCAAAACTGGCTAAAAAAATGCCAGAGACACCACGCTTTGAATACACCTATTTCCAACTGGAGCGCGAATTTCTCGTCAACCTAAACCGTTCGGGAAAGGTCATGGCGGTACAGATTGCCATCATGACGCGCTACGACGAGCGGGTTATCGAAAACATTAAGAAACATGAATTTGCATTGCGCTCGGCGATCTTGGATGTCTTGCGCATGACCACCGAGGCTGATCTAGCCAAACCCGACTTTAGGCGCAACCTCGCCCAAAAAGTTGCAGACGTGATGAATGCTGTATTGGAAAAATACGAGGACTTCGGCGGGGTAGAAGAGGTGAATTTCACCTCCTTTATAGTCCAGTAAAGCACTTTAGCGCGCCTCCCATCATGCTTGATAAGCGTCTTTCCCTGCGCTGTGAAATGATCTTCACATCTAGATGTGGTCATTTTTCATTAGTACGATAAATATGCAAATTGGTATCCCAGTATCCTTCCCCGTTATGCTCTATGTGGCATTACTAGGAATATCTGCGCAAGCCGAAGATAAGAATTTAGCGCACACTAAATGTATTCAATTCGGGTTCATTGAAAACACAAAAGACCATGCCGAGTGCATACGACAGTTTTTAAAATCGATCGGATCTTCGCCACTACCGCCACCACCACCAATAGCTATTGCTCCATCAGAAAAGTCAGTTGCTCAAAAAGGAAAACCAAGAAAGGAGCTTGACACTGGCAAGGCGGAGCAGGACATGCCCTTACCCAAACCGACGAACGATAAGTCACGCAAAGAATTGGAAGCGGCCAACGCAACGGCAGAAAAGTCACGCAAAGAACTAGAAGCCGCCAAATCAGCGGAAGAAAAGCTGCGCAAAGAACTAGAAGCCGCCAAATCAGCGGAAGAAAAGCAGCGCAAATATTCGGAAGCTGCCATGGCGGAGTTGGAACAACGACTCAAGGCGAAAGCGGAGCAAGCGCAGAGCGAAAAAATGCGCAAAGATCAGCTCGAACGAACAATGATGCAAGGTGCAGGTGTAGGCAGGGGAGTACAAAGCGCGCCACCCAGCGCGCCACCGAGCACGCCACCGAGCGCAGAATACGGCGCAAAAGTGCGTGATGCGATACGCCCCCACTTTTTATTAATCAAAGAAGTAAGCCCAAATTTAACGGCGGAATACCTGGTGAAAACCGGTGCCAACGGCAACATCCTCGATGCCAAACTGACAAAGAGCAGCGGAGATGCCTACTTGGATGACGTTGCCTTGAAAGCAATTTTGAAAACTGAGCGCTTGCCGCCGGACAAAGACGGTAAGGTGCCATCGCCTATGGTGATTGTTATAAGTCCTTAGGTTTGAATCAATTCGGCATTGGCTCAGATTACCGAGCCAGTGGCCTTCGGATAAAAATTATTCTTTCTTGCGTACCTTTCGAGTGCTTGACCGCAGACGTATCAGAGCCATTTAACGTAGGCGCAAGCTATTCTTCGTTGGCCAATGCAACTGCGCCGCACCGCAAAATTGGTAGGCTCGGCAAGACCCGCAATTCGCTCTCCAATTTATCCAAACTGCTTATGTGGGTTTCGTTAGCAACAATTCGCTGTTAGGAGCTCCCATTCACCGCGCCACCAAAACCCTATTGGCATCGCCCGTTAGTTGAGGTTCCTGGTTGCGGCTTATGGTCAGGGCAAATCGGGGAACCCGCTCTGAAAGGTAGCTCTGAAGCTTTCCGACGGTTATGCGCTCCTAGGCCCTGCGCAACGCATGCTGACATCAGCAACACCGCGATGGAGCGGACGAACTGTTTTATGTTGTTACAGGTCACGGGCTAGTCGGAAGCCGATGTTTGGTCTTCGCTCCCCTAACACCTGCCCGAAACGCGAGCCCGAGCGCATACTTCCCGGGGAATCATTCCAAGACCCTCCACGAACAACGTAGTTAACTTCTCGTGCGCGGGATACTGGCCTACTGAAAGGGATTTGGTCGCAAGCTTCTTCCCAAGCACTACCATCTTCGGGCGCGCCAATGTAGTTCTCATGCCAGCAATCTTGGACCAATTCCCCCGCATTGCCTAGCATGTCAAAAACTCCGAACGCATTAGGCCACTTTAGTCCCACTGGGTTAGCTTTACCTGCGATTGAATTGAACCAAGCATAAACATGTAGCTCGAGGTCCTTATCGCCGAAAGGGTAAATAGTCGTACTTCCCGCCCTTGCTGCGTACTCCCATTCGGCTTCGCTTGGTAGCCGATATTTCTGTCCCGTCTTCTGGTTAAGCTTGGTAATGAACTGGCGGATATCTTCAAAAGACACTTGCTCCACAGGCAAGGTGCGGCCCTTGTAAGCGCTTGGGTTACTGCCCATGACGGCGTACCACTGCTCCTGCGTGACCTCATACTTGCCGATGGCGAAGCTCTGAATTTGCACGCGATGCCGGGGCTTTTCATTGGGTTCGCCAATGGACTTCGGCTTCTCGTTGCTGAACGGGTCAGGCAAGGGGTCGGGTGGCGAACCCATCAAGAAGCTACCGCCAGGCAACGCCACCATCTCGGGACACTCGGGGCAGTCTTTGACGATGGTTCCCGGTGCAATCTTCGCCTTCGCCGCGACTTTGCCTGCTTTTGGGTAATCCAGATTCGTTCCGTTCTCATCCGGAATAAACCCCTTGAACAACCCCTGCGCCCCCGCAACCTGCACCACGCAGGCCAACACCAGAAACTTCAGCAGCTTGCCCATTCCTATTTGGATACCAGCACCCGTGCGCTATCCCCAACGAGCTGCGGCTCCTGCGTACGGTTCATCTTCATCGCAAAGCGCGGAACCTTGTCCGCGAGGTAGCTCTGGAGTTTTCCGATGGTGATAGTGCCGTCTTTGTTCTCATCGGCATCCCCCTCCAGGCCTTTCATCAGGTAGTAGCTAAAAATGCCGTGCTTAAGGTCAGGGCTGGAACTTGATATCTGGCTGTTGGCGGATGCCGACATGACTGTGAAATTGTCAGGGTAGGCTTTTTCCTCCAGCTTGATGGAGACAGGGCGGGCGCTTGCAAGCAGTTGCTCTCCGCCCCGGGTTTGTCCGCTGTAGCAGCTATCCATAAACATGGTCACCGACTTGGGCCGGGCTGTTTGCAACAGGTTCACCACTTCCTTTTGGGCTACTGCGGTGCGTTCCAACAAATCTTTGTCTACGCCGTAGGGCAGCAGGTAGAGCTTGCCTTCATCCGAGGGCAGTCCGTGTCCGCTGAAGAACACGTACACATCGGTCTTGTCCTTCGTAACGCGCGAGGGCAGCCAGTTCTTGAAGGCTTTGACGATGGATACGTCATCTGCCTTGGAGTCCAGCATCATGTTGATGTTGTCGGGCTTGATGCCAAGGCGCAGGGCGTAGTCATAAAAAGCCAAGGCATCGTCTTTGGCAAATTCGGCCTTGGGAATCCGTAGGTAATCCTGTATGCCAATGATGATGGCGACCGCATCCCGTTTTGCTTGGGGACGCAGGTTGGCGGCATTGAGTTCGGCAAAGCTTTCTTTGGCCTCTGACAGAGCGCGGGAGACGGTCAGTACCTTGGTATCGGTATTGCCGTACAGGTCACGGGCCACCACGGTGAACTTGGTCTCCTGCCCGGCACGGGCGACACGCTTGGCGGTGTAGACACCGTCGGCCCTGCCGCCGAGTTCGTCGCCATTGAGTTTGAGGGAACTGGTATCGGCGTTGGTGCGGATGGTCAGGGTGACCTCGCCAAACGCGTCAGGTGGGCTGGCAATGGCTTGGATGGCGATGCTGGCGGTCTGCTTGGCCTTTTCGCGTTGGAGTTTGTCGGCATCGAGGCGTTCACGCTCCTGGGCTAGGCGGACACGCTCCTGTTCCAACTGCGCGGCTTTGCGCTCGTTATCAAGTCGCTGGGATTCGCTGATTTGGGCTACCGCGGAGTTGGTGGGGCGCACCAGTTGGTTGGCAGACCATGTACCTTGGCTGATGACGGTTCCATTGGCTGCGGCAATCGTTCCTTGGCCCTCGTACTTGCCGTCTTTCCATGTCCCGGTGTATTTCTCGCCGCTGGCAAAGGTCTGAACGCCAAAGCCGTTGGGCTTTCCGTCGCGCCATTCACCTTCGTATTTGTCACCATTGGTATTGAGCCAACGGCCTGTGCAGTTGCTCCAACGCGAGGGGGTGCTTCCTTGGCATACAGGTAGTGGGCTTTGGGCATAGGCCCAAGCCGAGAACAGCAGCAGGCATACCAGGCGGGATAGATATTTCATGCCAATCATGTTAGCAAGAGCGCCGGTAGGCCTGCCCGCTACCAGCGTCCATAGTGGGTGACCACACCGTACCAAAGTGAACCGACTTCGCGCCCCATAGTTGTTTGCCCAGATTTCGCGGTGATATTGGCAGCCAGGTGAACCATGACCAACTTTTGCGCAGGATCGACAAAAATAGATTGTCCGTAAACCCCTAAAAGAGCAAATCGGCGCTGGGCGCCAGGGAACGTCCATACTTGATAACCATAACCGTAGTACGGGGTTGCTCTTTGGGGGGCAAAAGCATCGGGATGACGCTTCCAATCGGTAGCCTCCATGAGGAAGTCTTTTGGAACTATTTCGCCTAAATCTGGCCGGTCTGGTCGCGTGCCATCATTAGCGAGAAGAATGCCCAAGCGGGCGTAATCCTGTGCCGTAGCGTTCAAGTTGCCACTCGCCCGCTCCAAACCGTCCGAGCCCGCGCGCCACAGTGCCGAAGTCTGTGCGCCCATAGGCTGCCAAAGTCGAGACTCCATATACTGGCTCAGAGTTTGACCTGTGGCTCCACGCAGCACGAGCGCGAGCATGTCGGTTTCAGCGCTGGCATAGTTAAAAGCCACACCCTGCGGCCTGAGCCGGGTGTTAATTACCTTGGCTCCGGCGGCTGCGCCTCCACGATACGCTGCTGCACCGTACCTTGCTAAGTCATCAGCACCGTTATACAGTTCCTCAAACTTCGCACCAGAAGACATGCGAAGCAAATTGCGAATGGTGGTCTCCCCATAGATCGTCCCGCTGAGCGCGGGTGCATACAGATCTGCGCGGTCATCCAATGATTTGATGCGCGCCTCCCGCAAGGCGATACCTACTGCCATGGCGGTGACAGTTTTAGCCATGGAATTGGACAAGAACCGATGCTCAGTGTTGCGTCCATATTGGTATCGTTCCAACTGAATCACACCATCTTTAATGACCAGCAGCGCCATCGCCGGTTGGCGCTTCAAGTAATCGCCCACAGTGAGGTCGCTTTGCCCATCCACTGACCATCTGTAGGGCGGCTCTTGATCAGCCCGCTTGAGTACCAATGGCTGCGATGCGGGCTGCATGGTGTTAGCGACGCCGTCAAAGATGCCGGGAATTTCCCCATGGCGGGTGAAGGAGCCCACACGCACGCAGGGATCCATAAACCAGGTGCGGGCTGTGCCGACAGGATAGCCCTGGGCTTTACAGAGCGCGGTTTCTTCGGGTTCAGCGTGCGCAAATGCCGCGCTGCATATCAAGAGCAAAGTCAGAACTAGGCGATTGGTATGCATGTTCGAATTCCCCAACAAAGTGTAAAACCGCAAGCCCAATCAATTGGGCTGAGATGAAGCAACTTGCCTTCCCGAACCAAGGGGCTGAGCAGGTGAGCGCCTCCAGTACCACTGGCTGCGCCGGGCTGATCTGGAAGTGGTTCCGCATGGACAAAACCATGATGGTGGTGGGCGACACTAAAAAGTGCTCTAGGACATGGCCAAGGCGATGGCGCTATCGCTACTTCAACCACCCGCGCTTGCGAAAGTACCACATAGGCACCAGCGCGCTGCCAATCATCAGTGCCACGGTGTAGGGATAGCTCCAGCCACCTAAAAATTCCAGCTCCGGAAACTTTAGGTTCATGCCATAGACACTGGCAATCAAGGTGGGCGGCAAAAGCGCCACGCTGGCGACCGAGAAAATTTTGATGATCTTGTTCTGGTTGATATTAATGAAACCGACCGTGGCATCCATCAAGAAGTTGATCTTGTCAAATAAAAACGCCGTGTGGCTATCCAGCGAGTCGATATCGCGCAGAATCTGGCGGGCGTCCTCAAACTGCTCTGCGTTGAGCATTTTGGAACGCATCATGAAGCTTACCGCGCGGCGGGTGTCCATCACGTTGCGTCGTATACGCCCGCTCATGTCTTCGTGGCGTGCGATGGCGGCCAAGGCTTCGCCGGCGATCTCATCGGTCACATTGCCGGCCAGCACTTTGCGGCTGACGTTTTCCAGATCGTCGTAAATGCCTTCGAGCGTATCGGCCGAATATTCCGCATCGGCGTCAAAGAGCTTGAGCAGTACTTCCTTGGCATCTTCGATGAGCCCAGGCGCGCGGCGCGCGCGCATACGCAGCAATCGGAAAACAGGCACGTCTTCATCGTGGATCGAAAAAAGCACGCCCTTGCTTTTCAGGCTGTCATTGACCAGGTTCAAGATAAAAGCGGCGCGCACCGTGCGCGGCTCATCCTCGTCGGCAATCAAAAAGTCACTGCGGATATGCAGTTCGCCGTTGTCTTCGGTATAAAAGCGGGCGGATTCTTCGATGTCCTCGTCCATCGCGTCTTCGGGAATCGACAAGCCGTAGTACTGCTTGATCCAACGCTTTTCTTCGACGGTGGGCGATTCCAAGTCCACCCAGATGGGTTGAAATTTGGAGAGTTCTTCCAGGGATTCGATTTCTTCCTGGAACAGGCGGCCGTTGGCCAGGGTGAAAATATTGAGCATGACAATGGGTTGAAGGTCAGAGGGCCTACGGGTTCGATGGGGCGGCGGGAATACGGCGGCTTTCGAACGACGGGGCACCTGGCCTCAACCATCCGAAAGCTACCTACTGGGGTAGTGGTCCAAGAATGCTCTCCAGAGTGGGAATCCAAGGATTATCGCACCCCAGCTCCAGCGGATACGACCGCTTTACGCGGGGATTCGGACCCGGTCGCAGTCCGCACTCCCGGCTAATCCGTAAAGAGCGCCAGCCCATCGGAAAAGCTTTGCTTTTTTTCAAAAAGTGGCGCATAGTGGGGTAGGGATATTCCAAGAATATTGCGATATTCGCGGAATTTGGACTGGCGACCGCCAGGTCGCCGGATGTGTAGCAAGCAACTGGAGGCTATTTATGAATTTGACAATCAGCGGCCATCATCTGGAAGTAACACCGGCTCTGCGCAGTTACGTGACTGACAAATTGGACCGCATCATGCGCCACTTTGACCAGGTCGTCGACGTAAAAGTCTTGCTCACGGTAGAAAAGCAAAAGGAAAAAGAGCGCAGGCAGCGCGCCGAATGCAATATCCACGTCAAGGGCAACGATTTGTTCGCCCAAAGCTCCCACCAAGACCTCTATGCCGCCGTGGACGATCTGGTGGACAAATTAGACCGCCAAGTGGGGCGCCACAAAGAGCGCATCCAGGACCACCACCATGCCGCGCCCAAGCGCCTGATGTAGCCCGTCCGGGTCTGGAAAGCTAGCGAAACCGCCACCCCAAGTGGCGGTTTTTTTATGGGCATAATCCGCACCACCATGAACCGACTCGCCAATCTATTGCCGCAGCCACACGTGCTTGCACAGGTGGATGTCACCAGCAAAAAGCGAGCGTTTGAAGAGGCCGGACTGCTGTTTGAAAGCCTGCACGGACTGAGCCGGGCTTTGGTCACCGACAGCCTTTTTTCCCGCGAGCGCCTAGGCTCGACCGGCCTGGGTCACGGGGTGGCCATCCCCCACGGACGCATCAAAGGCCTCAAGTCCCCTATGGCCGCAGTGTTTCAGTTGGCACGCCCGATCGGCTTTGACGCGCCGGACGATATGGCGGTCAGCCTGATGATTTTTTTGCTGGTGCCCGAGGCGGCTACCCAGCGCCACCTTGAAATTCTCTCTGAAATCGCCGAACTGCTCAACGATGCCGATATGCGCAAGCGCCTGATCAGCGCCACCGATGCCACGCAGTTGCACAGCCTGCTCACGGGCTGGCGCTCCACCCAAGCGCATTGACATTTTGCAGCGCACAGCCTTCGCCAAATAACCGGGTCTTAAGCTGTGAAACCCAACGCCATCAGCGCCGACGTCCTGTTCGAAGCCTTTCGCAACCGCTTACAGTGGCAATGGGTGGCCGGTCTGGGCGCCTCAGAGCGGCGCTTTGACGAAGTCGCGGTACGCGCGGCCCGCTCGGGTGCCGATCTGGTGGGTTACCTCAATTACATCCATCCCTACCGGGTACAAATTCTGGGCGAACGCGAGATCGCCTACATCACCAACGCCACGGAAGAAGACAGTACCCGGCGCATTCAGCGCATCGTGACCCTGGAGCCGCCGGTACTGGTGCTCGCTGACGGTCAAGTGCCCCCACCGGGCTTGCTGCGTATGTGCGAGGAAGCCCAAATTCCGATGTTCGCCGCCCAAGGCTCCTCGGCCTTTGTCATCGACGTGCTGCGCGCGTATTTGTCCAAGCACTTTGCCGACCGCGTGTCCATGCACGGCGTGTTTATGGATATTTTGGGTCTGGGGGTGCTGATTACCGGTGAGTCCGGCCTGGGCAAAAGCGAGCTGGGACTGGAACTGATTTCGCGCGGCAACGGATTGGTGGCCGATGATTCGGTGGACTTGTACCGCATCAACCAGGCCACCATTGAAGGGCGTTGCCCAGACCTGTTGCAAAACCTACTGGAAGTACGCGGCATCGGCCTCTTGGACATACGCGCTATTTTTGGTGAGACGGCGGTGCGCCGCAAAATGCGCCTCAAGCTGATCGTGCACCTGGTGCGCAAAGAAACCCTGGAGCGCGAATACGAGCGCATGCCGCATGAGCCGCTGACCCAGGACGTAATCGGCATCCCGGTACGTAAAGTGGTGGTTCAGGTGGTGGCTGGGCGCAATATCGCGGTGCTGGTGGAGGCGGCGGTGCGCAATACGATTTTGCAATTGCGCGGTATCGACACCTACCAGGAATTTGTCGATCGCCAGCGCCGGGCCATGGAATCCGGTTCCTAGGGCCTGCGAAGTTACGTGTAGCGCTTGCTGCGCAGGTTCTGGCGCATATCACTGAGCAAGGGCTGCAAAGTGGCACTGCCAATGCGTAAGGCGACGGCGGTGGCCAGGATGTCAATAATCATCAAATGCAAGAGGCGCGAGACCATGGGGCTGTATTTATCAAAGCCCTCCGGGTGGTCGGCGTTGAGGTGAATATGGCCGGCACTAGCCAATGGCGAGCCGCTGGCGGTAATCACAATCGTGGTGGCGCCGTTTTTGCGCGCAATGTCGCAAGCGTCCATCAGGTCTCGCGTGCGGCCTGAGTTGCTTATCACCACCACACAGTCCCCCGGACGCAGCACCGAAGCGCACATCACCTGCATATGGCCGTCGCTGTACGCGGTGGTATTGACGCCCAAGCGGAAGAATTTGTGCTGGCCATCCTGGGCCACGATGCCTGAATTACCCACCCCGAAAAACGGCACTTGGCGCCCTTGGCGGTAGGCCTCGATCAAGGCGTTCACCGCGCGGTCCATGGCCGGGGTACTGGCCTCGTTGCGGTACTTCAAAAACGCCGCCACGGTGTTGTCGATGACCTTGACCATGACGTCGCCGATTTTGTCGTCCGCGTCCACGCTGCGGTGGATGAAGGGCACGCCCTCATTGATGGTACCGGCCAGTTTGCGCTTGAAATCGGCCAGACCGTCATAGCCCACGCTGCGGCAAAAGCGCACCACGGTGGGCTTGCTGACATGCGCGCGGTCGGCCAGTTCGCTCACAGGCAGTTTGGCGAATGCGCGCGGATCGCTCAGGCAGAGCTTGCCCACGCGTTGCTCGGCAGGCGCCAAAGAGGGGAGCGAAGCGGTAATGCGATCCAACATATGTTTTATCCTTTGTGCCCGCCCAGTCTGCGCCGGATTAGTTTTCTTCGTCCCAGCAAAAACCGTCGCGGGCGATCATGGCGCTTGATGCGCTGGGGCCCCAGGTGCCGCAAGCATAAAGGCGCGGGCCTTGTGGGTCGCCAGCCCAGTGTTTGATCAGCGGTTCCACCCAGCGCCAGGCCTCTTCCTGCTCGTCGCTGCGCACAAATAGGTTCAGCCGCCCGTCGATAACGTCCAGCAGCAAGCGCTCGTACGCGCCCACGCGCTCCGAGCCAAAGCGTTTGGCAAAGTCCAGGTCCAGCTGCACCGGCGCCAAGGCGTTCGCCGTTTTGGCGCCGCGCATGTCCTGGCCCTGCGCCAGCAAATGCAGTTCCAGCCCGTCTTTGGGCTGCAAATTGATCACCAACTGGTTACCGGCATTGGCGCCGGAGCGGAAGATGGCGTGCGGCGTAGGCCTGAAATTGACCACGATACGCGCATCGCGCCCGGCCAGGCGTTTGCCGGTGCGTATGTAAAACGGCACGCCGGCCCAGCGCCAGTTGGCAATTTCGGTGCGCAGGGCGACAAAGGTTTCGGTGTTGCTGTGCGGGTCCACGCCTTTTTCTTCGCGGTAGCCTGGCAATGGGGTGCCGGCGCTGATGCCCGCCGCATACTGGCCGCGCACTACGTCGCTGGTCAGGGTTTCGGTCGTCCAGGGCTTGAGCGAGCGCAGCACCTTGAGCTTTTCGTCGCGAATGGCGTCCGCATGCGCGTTAATCGGCGGCTCCATGCCAATCGCGCACAGCAGTTGCAGGGCGTGGTTTTGCACCATATCGCGCAAGGCGCCGGTGGTTTCGTAAAACGCGCCCCGGCTTTCCACGCCGATCTCTTCGGCAATCGTGATCTGGATATTGGCGATGTGCTCGCGCCGCCACAGGGGTTCGAACAAGGCGTTGCCAAAGCGCAGCGCAAACAGGTTTTGCACGGCGGGCTTGCCAAGGTAATGGTCGATGCGAAAAACTTGTTTTTCTTCGAAAAAGCGGCGCACGGTCTGGTTGATCGTACGGTTGGAGGCCAGGTCGTGGCCCAGGGGCTTTTCCAGTACCACTCTGGTTTGGGGGGTATTCAAACCGGCGGCGGCCAGTTGCTCGCAGACCACGGTAAACAAAGAAGGCGCGGTGGCTACGTACATCACCACCGTTTGGGCATTGCGTTCCTGGAGCATCGCGGCAAGGGCCGCGTAGTCCTCGGAGCGGGACAAGTCCATACGCACAAATTCAAGCAAAGCGGCGAAGCGCGAAAACTCTTCCTGGCTGGGGCGCTTGGCCAGCTCTACGCTGTCAAAGCGCGATTGGATGCGTTCGCGGTATTGCGCATGCGATAGCGCGTCGCGCCCAACGCCAATGATCCGGCCGCCTTCGGGCAGCGTGCCATGGCGAAATGCCTGGAACAAAGCGGGCATGAGTTTGCGCCAAGCCAGGTCGCCGGTGCCGCCAAAAAGAACAAGATCAAAGCTCATAATAGAACGCACCTAGAATGCGGTTACAAGAAACTGGGAATTTATTGTAACTTTGTTTCATGCCGGAGCCCAGCAGGCGCTGGCGGTACGCTGGAAAAATCCCCGCCTAACCGGAGCCACACCATGAACCAACTCGAAGCGCTAAAGACATTTACGACCGTGGTCGCCGATACCGGCGACTTCAAACAAATCGCCGCCTACCAGCCCCAGGACGCGACCACCAACCCTTCGCTGATTTTGAAGGCGGTACAAAAGCCCGAGTACGCACCGATTCTGAGCGCCGAAGTGACAGCCCACAAAGGCAAGCCCTTGGACGAAGTGATGGACCACCTGCTGGTGCATTTCGGCTGCGAAATTTTGTCGCTCATCCCCGGACGCGTCTCCACCGAAGTCGATGCGCGCCTGAGCTTTGATACCGCCGCCACCGTGGCCCGCGGCAAGCGCCTGATTGCCATGTACCAGGCCCAAGGCATTGCCAAAGAGCGCATCCTGATCAAAGTGGCCTCCACCTGGGAGGGCATCCAAGCAGCGAGCCAACTGGAGCAGGCCGGGATTCGCACCAACCTGACGCTGCTGTTTTCCTTCTGCCAGGCGGTGGCCTGCGGCCAGGCCAAGGTACAGCTGATTTCTCCCTTTGTGGGGCGCATTTACGACTGGTATAAAAAGAGCGCGGGCAGCGCTTGGGTGGAAGCCGACATGGGCGGCGCCAATGACCCGGGTGTGCAATCCGTGAAGCAGATTTACAACTATTACAAGCGCCATGGCATCGCCACCGAAGTCATGGGCGCGAGCTTTCGCAATGTCGGCCAGATCACCGCATTGGCTGGTTGCGATCTGCTAACCATCAGCCCCGAGCTGTTGGCCGGGCTGGCGGCATCGGACGCGCCGCTGCATGCCAGCTTGCACGCACCTGCCGCGCTGGCCATGGATATACCGGCAGTGCATTTTGACGAAGCCGGTTTCCGCTTTGCGCTCAATGAAGACGCGATGGCCACTGAAAAACTATCCGAAGGCATTCGCGCGTTTTGCACCGATGCGATAAAGCTCGAAAAGCTCATGCTCGCGGCCTGATGCGCGCAAGCACATTGCCTCGCATTTACGGGGCAAACCGCGCGGGCATCTGGTGGGAAAAGGCTAGGTGCCAGAGCTACTTGAACGCACTTCTGTAGTCCAGCCAAGGCCGCTGCGCCCCCTATCGCCAGCACCCTCGTAAACAAGGAATCCCGATGACCCGTACACGTTGTGACCGCACCCCCGCCTGGGGACTTTTGCAAGCCCACTTTGCCGCTCAAGGCAAAGACTTTGATACGCGCCAGGCTTTTGCCGATGACCCGCAGCGCTTTGCCCGCTTTTCGCAATACGCACCGCATGTGTTTGTGGACCTCTCCAAAAACCGCATCGACACCGCCACCGAAAGCCTCTTGCTGGAACTGGCCGATCAATGCGCGTTAAGCGCGCACCGCGAAGCCATGTTTGCCGGCGACAAAATCAATGCCACCGAGGGCCGCGAAGTTTGGCATGTGCTGCTGCGCACGCCAGCCAACGCCATCACCGGCAGCGCGCACGAGGCTGCCGAACTGGCCAAGGTACATGCGACCTTGGACGCCATGCTGGCCTATGCTGAAAAAGTGCGTGCGGATGACGCGATTACCGATGTGGTGAACATCGGCATAGGTGGCTCAGACCTGGGCCCGCAAATGGCGGTGCTGGCGCTGCATGCGTTTGCGCACCCGGGCAAGCGCATGCATTTTGTAAGCAATGTCGATGGCCATGAACTGGCCGCGACACTGGCCCGCCTAAAGCCGGAAAGCACCTTGTTTTTGATCGCAAGCAAAACCTTCACCACCATCGAAACCATGACCAACGCGGCCTCGGCCAAGCGCTGGTTTGAAGCCAGCGGCGGCAAAAACATTGCCCGTCACTTTGCCGCACTCACCACCAATGTAGCGGCGGCCAAAGACTTTGGCATAGACACCACTTTTGGCTTTTGGGACTGGGTGGGAGGGCGCTATTCGCTGTGGTCGGCCATCGGCTTGCCAATTGCAATTGCCGTGGGCGCAGCGGGCTTTCGCGAGTTTTTGGCCGGTGCGCACGCCATGGACCAACACTTTCGCACTGCGCCACTGGCCGCCAATGCGCCGGTGCGTATGGGCTTGCTCGATGTCTGGTACCGCAACTTCCACGGCTTTAGCAGCCGCTCTGTCGCGCCCTACCACAGCGCATTACGCCGCCTGCCCGCGTATTTGCAGCAATTGGAAATGGAAAGCAATGGCAAGCGCGTCGATGCCAGCGGCGAGGCCCTGCCCTTTGGCACCTCGCCCATCCCTTGGGGCGAATCGGGCACCAACGGGCAGCATGCGTATTTCCAAATGCTGCACCAGGGCACGGACGTAGTGCCGGTGGAATTTGTCGCGGTGAAAAAAGCGCGCCACCACCTAGAAGGCCACCACGACTTGTTGCTGGCCAATGTACTGGCGCAAACGCAAGCCCTGATGCAAGGCAAGTCTGATGCGGGCGGCCACAAACACTTTCCCGGCAACCGGCCCAGCACCCTGCTGCTGGTCGACGACCTGACCCCCGCGAGCCTGGGCGCACTGATCGCCTTGCAAGAACACCGTGTGTTTGTCAGCGGCGCACTATGGGGCATTAACAGCTTTGACCAATGGGGCGTAGAACTGGGCAAAGTGCTGGCCAAAGACATCGCTCCGCGCCTGCACAGCGGCGATGCCAGCGGGCTGGATGGTTCGACGGCGGGGCTGCTGGCGATGCTGCGCAGCTAAGGTGCTTTTTAAATCGGGCCGGCTTGTGACTAAGGCTCTTGGTGCACAGGCCTATTTCCTAGCCGTGCTGAACCTGAGGTCCGCAATGCCGCATGGTGTAGGCTTCAAATAGCTATTGTTTGTGCGCGCTGGGTGAAAATGCGTGTTCACGCAAAAAGGTGCTCGGCCTTCTCTGCGTTCTTGACATTCAGGAAATCTCCATGCCAGCCCTCAGCTCCCAACTCAATCCCCGTTCTGCCGACTTTGCGGCCAATGCCGCGGCCATGCGGGCGCTGGTCGATGATTTGCGCCAGCAGTTAGAAAAAGTCGCGCAAGGCGGCGGCGAGGCAGCGCAGGCCAAGCACACAGCGCGGGGCAAGCTCCTGCCGCGCGAACGGGTGCTCCATTTGCTGGACCCGGGCACACCGTTTTTGGAGTTGGCACCGCTGGCCGCCCTGAACCTGTACAACAACGATGCGCCGGGTGCCGGGTTGATTGCAGGTATTGGCCGGGTCAGTGGCGTGGACTGTATGGTGGTGTGCAATGACGCAACGGTAAAAGGCGGCACCTACTACCCGATGACGGTGAAAAAGCATTTGCGCGCGCAAGAGATTGCGGCGCAAAACCATTTGCCTTGTATTTACCTAGTGGACTCGGGCGGCGCCAATTTGCCCAACCAGGACGAAGTGTTCCCCGACCGCGACCACTTTGGCCGCATTTTTTTCAACCAGGCCCATATGAGCGCGCAAGGCGTTGCGCAAATCGCCGTGGTCATGGGCAGTTGCACCGCAGGCGGCGCCTATGTGCCGGCGATGAGCGACGAGACCATCATCGTCAAAAACCAGGGCACGATTTTTCTGGGTGGCCCGCCCCTGGTCAAAGCCGCTACCGGCGAGGTGGTGAGCGCCGAAGACCTGGGCGGTGGCGATGTGCACACTCGCTTGTCCGGCGTGGCCGACCACCTGGCGCAAAACGATTTGCACGCGCTAGCCCTGGCGCGCGAGGCCGTAGCGCATTTGCACCAACAAAAACACCCGCAAGCGCAGTTGCGCCCCGCCCAGGCGCCGCTGTTTGCTGCCCAAGAGTTGTACGGCGTGATCCCCACCGATACGCGCAAACCTTTTGATGTGCGCGAAATTATTGCGCGCATTGTGGATGGCTCGCAGTTGCATGAATTCAAGCCGCGCTTTGGCGCCACCCTGGTGTGCGGCTTTGCGCACATCGAAGGGATGGCGGTGGGCATCATTGCCAACAACGGTATTTTGTTCAGCGAGTCGGCCTTGAAGGGAGCGCACTTTATTGAGCTGTGCTGCCAGCGCAAAATCCCGCTGGTGTTTTTACAAAACATCACCGGCTTTATGGTCGGGCGCAAATACGAGAACGAAGGCATTGCGCGCAATGGGGCCAAGATGGTGACCGCGGTGGCGACCGCGGCGGTGCCCAAGTTCACCATCATCATTGGCGGCAGTTTTGGCGCGGGTAATTACGGCATGTGCGGACGCGCCTACAGTCCGCGCTTTTTGTGGATGTGGCCCAATGCGCGCATCAGCGTCATGGGTGGCGAGCAAGCGGCCAGCGTGCTGGCCACAGTCCGCCGTGATGGCATTGAAGCCAAAGGCGGGCAGTGGAGTGCAGCGGAGGAAGACGCTTTCAAAGCACCCATCAAAACCCAATACGAGGTGCAAGGCCACCCTTATTACGCCAGCGCGCGCTTGTGGGACGACGGCATCATCGACCCGGTCGACACACGGCGCGTGCTGGCGCTGGGACTCTCCGCCGCAATGAATGCGCCTGTGCCAGATACTAAATTTGGCGTTTTCCGGATGTAGTGTGTATGATTTCTACTTTTTATACACATTGATGGACTGGGTATGCGAACCAATATTGAAATCGACGACAAGCTCATGCAAGCAGCCATGGCTGCGGGCAACTTCAAGACCAAGCGCGAAGCCGTGGAAGAAGGCTTGCGCATGATCAAGCGCCGCAAGGCGTATGACGCTTTGTTGGCGGCACGTGGCACGCTGCATTGGGACGACTCGGACGAAGCGTGGGCCCAATGGCGCTCGCAGCAGGCGACACAAGTCAACGAACTTGCCGCCGCCCCCTATGCGCCACAATTACCTGAGTCCGTACGCAAGGCCAGAGCGGCGCCCATTGCCAAGGCCAGGCCTGCCAAGCGGGGCCGCGCCAAGTGATCCTGGTCGATTCCAGCGTATGGATTGATTACTTTCGCGGCGCCAGTAATAGGCCGGTGGAGCAACTCGCCGGCTGGTTGCGAGGCGGCGATGCCACGGTCGACCTGGCGGTGGCCGATCTGGTAGTTTTTGAGGTGATGCGCGGTTTCGTCTCGCCTAAAGCGCAGCGGCGTAGCCGTGACCTTTTGTTGGCCTTGGATGTCGTTGAAATTGGCGGCCTAGAGAATGCACTGCGCGCAGCCGAGCACTACAGCGCCCTGCGCGCACTGGGCTACACGGTACGCAGCCCGATCGATGTGTTGCTGGCAAGTTATTGCATTGCGCATGGGCACATGTTGTTGCACCGCGATGCCGATTTCGATGTGATGGCCGCCTTGCGCGGGCTGCAGGTCGTGCCGCACTAGGGGATGCCGGCGATGGACTCCCTCAAACATGTACAGACGCTGGCGCTCTCCGCCACCAGGGCTACGCAAGTTTTCGCGCTCTCCTTGCCCTTTGCTGCGAAGCTGGGGCATGTATTCGAGCAAGATGCCCGCAACGGTAAACAAGATACCGCTACCCTGACCGCCATAGGGCAGCCGACACCCGCACTCCACATGGTTTACATGTTGCAAGCAGAAACCAAACCCAAAGCCTAAGGACACCCATGTTCAAAAAAATCCTCATCGCCAACCGTGGCGAGATCGCCTGCCGGGTGGCCGCTACGGCGCGGCGCATGGGTATTCGTACGGTCGCGGTGTATTCGGATGCGGATGCCACTGCCAAGCATGTGCAGGCCTGCGACGAGGCCGTGCATATCGGTGGCAGTGCGGTGCGCGACAGCTATTTGCGCTGGGAAAAAATCATCGCGGCGGCCCAGGCCACGGGCGCGCAAGCCGTGCATCCAGGCTATGGTTTTTTAAGTGAGAACACCGAGTTTGCACAAGCCTGTGCGGATGCCGGTTTGGTGTTCATCGGGCCACCGGCTTCGGCCATCGAAGCCATGGGCCTGAAAGCAGCCTCCAAGCAACTCATGGAGCAATCAGGCGTGCCCTTGGTGCCGGGCTACCACGGCGCGGACCAAAACCCGCAGGTATTGCAGGCAGCGGCTGATGGCATAGGCTACCCAGTGCTGATTAAGGCCAGCGCAGGCGGTGGCGGCAAGGGTATGCGCGTGGTGGAGCAAGCTGCTGATTTTGCTGCCGCCTTGGCTTCCTGCCAGCGCGAAGCGAAAAACAGTTTTGGCAACGATGCAGTCTTGGTCGAAAAATATGTGCAGCGTCCTCGCCATATCGAGATTCAGATATTTGCCGATACGCATGGCAATTGCGTCTATTTGTTTGAGCGCGACTGCTCGGTGCAGCGCAGGCACCAAAAAGTCTTGGAAGAAGCGCCCGCCCCTGGCATGACAGAAGCCTTGCGCCAGCGCATGGGCGCTGCTGCCGTGGCCGCAGCGCGCGCAGTGAACTATGTGGGCGCGGGTACGGTGGAATTCATCGTCGAGCAAAGCGGCTACGACCAGCCCGAGTCCATGCAGTTTTTCTTTATGGAAATGAACACGCGCTTGCAGGTGGAGCATCCTGTTACGGAAGCTATTACCGGCCTGGACTTGGTGGAATGGCAGTTGCGCGTGGCCAGCGGCGAGCCGCTGCCTTTGCGCCAAGAAGATTTACGCATCAGCGGCCACGCCATCGAAGCGCGCATTTGCGCCGAGAGCCCAGACCAAGATTTTCTACCCGCCACCGGCTCTATGGCGGCCTATGGTTTACCGGCGCACAGCAGCTTTGCGCGCGGTGCCGTGCGCGTGGATTCGGGGGTGCGCCAGGGCGATGCCATCAGCCCGTTTTACGACTCCATGGTGGCCAAGCTGATCGTGCATGGCGCCGACCGGCAGGAGGCATTGGCGCGCATGGACGCGGCGCTGGCGCAAACCCATATCGTGGGCCTCAAAACCAATGTGCAGTTTTTGCGCCAAGTGGTGCGCAGCGAATCGTTTGCCAAAGCGCGGCTGGATACCGGCCTGATTGCGCGTGAAGCGGCACATCTCTTCCACCAGGAAACCGTGCCACTGCAATTAGCGATAGCGGCTTGGGTCGCACAGGTATTGGAAACGCAAAAGAGCGCCGCAAGCGCACTACCAGGCGCATGGCAAGACCCCTGGGCCGCGACCGATGCCTGGCAGTCACATACGCCCATGCGCCGCGTGGTTGACTTGGAGGCCGACGGTCAGGCCCACAGTGCGGTGCTGACGCAAGGCAGCCATGGCGGCTTGCAACTGCAATGCACAGGCGTGGATAGCGCGTTTGCCTATGCCACCTTGCCCGAGGGCGGCATGGAAGTGATGCTGGGCGGGCAGAGGCATACGGCGCATGTCTACCTGCAAGCAAGCCAGGTGCATGTGTTTACCCCGCAAGGCGCAAGACAGTTTCAAGCCATAGACCGCCTGGCGCATGCAGCAGTAGCCCCGACCGATGTGGGTCGCCTGACTGCGCCTATGCCGGGAAAGCTGCTGTCTTTTTCGGTGAAAGCTGGCGACACGGTACGCCAGGGGCAGGCGCTGGCGGTGATGGAAGCCATGAAAATGGAACACCAAATCGTGGCGCCGACGGATGGATGCGTGCAAGAGCTGCTGTTTGCGCCGGGCGACCAGGTGAGCGAGGGCGCGGAACTGCTGCGCATGCAAGCCGCGGCGATGACTAGCTAAAAGGACTTTTGGCATGCGTATTAGTTTTTGTGCCCAAACCGATCCCGCGCCTTGGCTGGCCGCACTGCAACAGCATTTGCCGCAGGCGCAAGTCGATGTGTGGCATAGCGGTGCTGCGCGCGCCGACTACGCCATTGTGTGGGCGGCGCCGCAGCAGTTCTTTGACGAGCAAACGGCGCTGCAAGCGGTATTCAACATGGGCGCGGGTGTCGATGCGCTCTTGCAGCGCCAGATGCGCGCCGACCTGCCTATCGTGCGCTTGAACGATGCCGGCATGGGCGTGCAAATGGCCGAATACGTATGCCATGCGCTGATACGCCATACGCGCGACTTTGCGCTTTTTGAGGCGCAGGCGCAGCAAGGCCTATGGCAGGAGCCGCCGGTACTGGACCGCGCGGATTTTCCCGTTGGAATTTTGGGCCTGGGCGTGCTGGGCGAACAGGTGGCCCGGGCGGTGCAACACTTTGGTTTTCCGGTACTCGGCTGGAGCCGTACTGCGCGCCCATTGGAAGGGGTGCGCTGTTTCCATGGCCAGGCGCAGCTAGCAGCGTTTTTGGCAGGCACGCGGGTGCTGGTCAATTTGCTGCCTCTAACGCCGCAAACCGAAAACCTGTTGAACCGCGACACCTTGTCGCAATTGCAGCCCGGTGCTTACCTGATCAATATCGCGCGCGGTCGGCATGTGGTGGACGAGGACTTGCTGGCACTGCTCGACAGCGGACACATGGCAGGTGCGGCGCTGGATGTATTTCGCACCGAGCCGCTGCCCGCAGAACACCCGTTTTGGCGGCATCCGCGGGTGACGGTAACGCCCCATATCGCCGGGCGTACCGTGCTGCAAGACACGGTGCAGCAAATTGTTGCGAAGATCCAGGCGCTGCAAAAAGGCGAGCCGATTGAAGGCTTGGTGGACCGGGCGCGAGGCTATTGAGCGCGTGGCATGTGCAGACCGCGAGACGGCGCGGCAGCCTGAGCGCCTGTTTTTGCGCTCTGCGCCTGTGCTTGCCTGTGCTTGTATCCCGCGAACACGGAAGGCTAGCTATGACCCGCCGGTTCGCATAGCTTCGCCACTCGCGGGATAATCCGCCCTTAGCTGCTTCCCCCATGCATTACCCCACCCAAGTTCAACTCATCGATGTCGGCCCGCGCGACGGGCTGCAAAACGAAAAGCAGCCGGTCCCCGCTGCCGTCAAAATCGAGCTAGTGCACCGCTTGCAGGCGGCAGGTCTACGCGGTATAGAGGTGACCAGTTTTGTCAGCCCCAAGTGGGTGCCGCAAATGGCGGACAACGCGCAAGTCATGGCCGGGCTACAGCGCCAAATCGGCGTCTGCTACTCTGTGCTGACGCCGAATATGCAAGGCTTTGAGGCTGCGCTGGCCTCACAGCCCGAAGAAATCGTGGTGTTTGCGGCGGCCAGCGAAGCCTTTAGCCACAAGAACATCAATTGCTCTATTGCCGAAAGCATAGACCGCTTTGCCCCCGTAGTGCAGGCAGCTCTGGCGGCCGGGATACGGGTGCGTGGTGCCATGTCCTGCACCGTGGGTTGCCCGTATGAAGGGGAAGTCGCGCCAGAACGCGTGGGCTACCTGGCCGGCCTGATGCGCGGCATTGGTGTGCAGCACATCGGTGTTGCCGACACTATTGGCGTAGGTACGCCGCGCAAAGTGCAGGCTGCGTTCGAAGCGACTTTGCAGCATTTTTCTTTGGCCGATGTGTCCGGCCATTTTCATGACACTTATGGCCAGGCGCTGGCCAATACCCTGGCGGCGATGGAGCTGGGCGTGTACCAGTTTGACGCCTCGGTAGCCGGCTTGGGTGGCTGCCCGTTTGCCAAAGGCGCGACCGGCAATGTGGCCACCGAAGACGTGGTGTATATGCTGCACGGCATGGGCATAGACACCGGCATTGACCTGGACTTGCTGATAGACGCCGGTGTGTTCATCAGCGACTATTTGCAAAGACCTAGCGGCTCGCGCGCGGCGCGTGCCCTGCTGACACGGCGCGGGGCAACAGCATGATGGAAGAAAACCGCCCCGCGCGACCGGACCGCGCAGCGCGCCGCCGCGATCCGGTGCGCATGTACAAAGAGTTGCTGGCCGCCCGCGTGCCCGAAGCATTGGCGTCCCGCTACGCGCCGCCATCGCCTTGCATATCGGTGTGCAAGATCGCGCCAGACAGCGGCCTGTGCTATGGCTGTTTACGTACCTTGGAAGAAGTCGGCGCCTGGTCTACCAGCGATGACGATGACAAGCGCGCCGTCTGGGGCAAGATCGCAGAGCGCCTAGAGGCATCGCCATGAAACACATCCGTTTTTATCTGGACTTTATATCGCCCTATGCCTACTTGGCATTTGTGGAGCTGCCGCGCGCCTTAGAAGGCTTGAGCTATGCGGTGCAATACCAGCCGGTGCTATTTGGCGGGCTGCTCAAACACAATAACAACCTGGGCCCAGCCGAAGTGCCCATGAAGCGCGAATGGGTGTACCGCCAGTCCCAATGGCTGGCGCAGCGCCAAGGCACGCGGCTTGATTTGCCCGCTGCGCACCCATTCAACCCCCTTGGTTTGTTGCGCCTGGCCGTGGCCACCGACGCCAATGGCTACCCCAACCGCTATGTGTGCGAAACCCTGTTCCGCCACGTCTGGGAAGGCGGTGCAGACGCGGCCGATGCGCAGCGCTTGGAGGCCCTCACGCAGCAATTGGCGCCCGCACGCGATCCGCGTTCGGATGAAGTGAAGCAAACACTGAGCGCGCATACCGCACACGCCTTATCGCAAGGCGTATTTGGCGTGCCGTCCTACCAAGTCGATGACAAGGTGTTTTGGGGCATGGATGCCTTGCCGATGTTGCGCGCTTATCTCGAAGACCCCGCAAGCATTTCCGACTGCGCATGGAATGCCGCAAAAGACTTGCCATCCGGCATCACACGCGCAAATCGCTAAATTGCCGCATCGCGGAAGCTAACGCAAGGGTTTGACCTTAGTTGGTCAGTATGGGGTAAGTTTGACGCAAGCCCCTGTTATTTCCACGTAAGAGCAGGGTCAGCGCCTTCTCCAAGAATACAGACAGCTCCCGGCGCGGGAGTTTTCAATGATTGGAGACACACATGGCTACAGCAGAAGCACGCCCGATGTCCGCGGAAGAGAAGAAAGTTATCTTCGCTTCCTCGCTGGGCACGGTTTTCGAGTGGTACGACTTTTACCTTTCGGCTCTTTAGCAGCCATCATTGCGAAGCAGTTTTTCAGCGGCTTGGACGAAGGCTCGGCTTTCATTTTTGCACTGCTCGCTTTCGCCGCCGGATTTATCGTGCGCCCCTTTGGCGCGATTTTCTTTGGCCGGCTCGGCGACATGATAGGACGCAAGTACACCTTCTTGGTCACCATTCTGATTATGGGCTCTTCGACCTTCTTGGTTGGCATCTTGCCCAATTACGCCGCCTGGGGCGCTGCCGCGCCCATCATCCTGATCGTCCTTCGCTTGCTGCAAGGCCTGGCACTCGGTGGTGAATACGGTGGTGCAGCCACCTATGTGGCCGAGCATGCACCGCATGGCAAGCGGGGCGCTTACACCTCTTGGATTCAAACCACGGCGACTTTGGGCTTGTTCCTGAGCTTGATGGTGATTCTGGGAACCCGCACCGCCATCGGCGAAGAAGCATTTGCCGATTGGGGCTGGCGCGTGCCTTTCATCGTGTCCATTCTGTTGTTAGCCGTTTCGGTGTACATCCGTTTGAGCATGAATGAATCGCCCGCTTTCGCCAAGATGAAGGCCGAAGGCAAAACGTCCAAAGCGCCTTTGAGCGAGTCCTTTGGCGAATGGAAAAACTTGAAGATCGTGATCCTGGCTCTGATCGGCTTGACCGCAGGCCAGGCGGTGGTCTGGTACTCCGGCCAGTTCTATGCGCTCTTCTTCCTGACGCAGGCCCTGAAAGTGGACGGTCCGACCGCCAACATCATGGTCGCGATTTCGCTGATCATCGGTACACCCTTCTTTATCGTGTTTGGTGCGCTGTCTGACAAGATAGGCCGCAAGCCCATCATTTTGGCGGGTTGCTTTTTGGCGGCTGTGACTTACTTCCCGGTATTTACCGCGCTGACCAAAGCGGCGAATCCTGATCTGGCCGCTGCGCAAGCTGCTGCCAAAGTAACAGTGACCGCTGATCCGGCAGAGTGCTCCTTCCAGTTCAACCCGACCGGTACCAAAAAGTTCACTTCGTCTTGCGATATTGCTAAGCAAAAACTCGCCAATGCATCGGTTAGCTATGACAACATAGTGGCTCCCGCAGGCCAACCCGCAGTCATCAAAGTGGGCGAAACCGAGGTAACGACTGTGGTGACTCCGGAAGACATCGCAACGGCCAAAGCTGCAGCGGAGGCCAAGCTGGGAACGCTAAATGCCGCAGAGCCCAAAGATCCCAAGGCGATTGCAGCTGCGACCGCTAGCGTGAAGGCTTTAAGTGGCGAAAAAACCGCCAAGGACGCTACTTTGTCCGGAAAGCTTTCTGCAGCTCTAAAAGCTGCAGGCTATCCCGCTAAAGCGGATATGGCTAAGTTCGACAAAGTCAGTGTCGTCGTTATCCTGACCTACCTGGTGCTCTTGGTGACCATGGTCTACGGCCCTATCGCGGCCATGCTGGTAGAAATGTTCCCTACGCGTATCCGCTATACCTCCATGAGCTTGCCCTACCACATTGGTAATGGCTGGTTCGGTGGCCTGCTACCCACCACGGCTTTTGCCATCGTGGCGCAGACCGGCAATATGTACAACGGCTTGTGGTACCCCATCATCATCGCGGGCGCTACGGTGGTCATTGGCGGCTTGTTCATCAAGGAAACCAAAGACGTGGATATTTACGCGAACGACTGATCGTCGATCGCGTTTGCTCTGGGTGTTGAGGCACGGTGCCTGAACCCCAAACAGGCCCTCCGATCGAGGGCCTATTTTTTGGAGAAATGAGATGTGGAAAATCGGTGTGGGCTTTGCCCTGTTTGCGGCTCTGGCTTTGTATATCCTGAGCAATGGCGGCGATATTGATATGAGCGGGGAAAAGCATGGCGAACAAAGCCCCGCCGCGCCCGAGACACAAGCGCCTGCCCCCGACGCCAGCGCGACGAAATAAGCCCGCCCCTACTGCTTTAATACCCACGGCACTGCTGAACGTGGCGAGCACTGCCTAGAATGCTGCTCCCCTACTTTGGAGCGCGTCACTATGTCCGAGGGCACCATCCGTATACGCGGAGCGCGGCAACACAATCTCAAAAACCTGGACTTGGATATTCGCACCGGCGAATTGACGGTGGTCACAGGCCCCAGCGGCTCGGGCAAATCCAGTCTGGTCTTTGACACGCTGTATGCCGAAGGTCAGCGCCGCTATGTAGAAACTTTTTCTGCTTATGCGCGCCAGTTCCTGGACCGCATGGACAAACCGGCGGTGGACAAGGTAGAGGGCGTGCCCCCGGCCATCGCCATCGACCAGTCCAACCCAGTACGCTCCAGCCGCTCCACCGTGGGCACTATGACGGAGCTCAACGACCACCTCAAACTGCTGTTTTCTCGTGCGGGGCAGCTGTTTGACCGGGTCAGCGCCCAAGCGGTGCAACACGACACGCCTGAATCGATCTATACCGAACTTTTGCGCCGCGCGGCATTGGCGGGTAACCCGCGCCTGGTAGTCACCTTTCCCGTCGAACTGCCACTGGCGACAAGCGCCGAAGAATTGACGCAGTGGCTGAGTGCCAGTGGCTTCACCCGCGTCCATGGTGAACGCGTGTCGGGCGAGCGCCGTGTCCTGGACGTGGTGGCGGACCGCTTTCGCTTAGAAAGCGCCGACAAAGCCAGGGTGCTGGAGGCGCTGGAGCTAGCCATCAAACGCGGCAGCGGCCGCGTCCACGTGTACCTTGCAGCAGACGGCGACAAGTCCTTGCCTGAGGACAATTTTTCGGCGACCGCAGCCACAAGCCGCGCGCCCGAGGTCTGGTCTTTTTCCACCGGACTGCACTGTCCGCAAAGCGATGTGCGCTACCAGGAGCCCATCGCCTCGATGTTCTCCTTCAACTCTGCTGTCGGCGCGTGCGAAACCTGCCGGGGCTTTGGACGGGTGGTGGGCGTGGACTACGGGCTAGTTATCCCGAACGACAAGCTGACCCTGCGTGCTGGCGCCATCAAACCGATGCAAACGCCGGCCTGGCAGGAATGCCAGGACGACTTGATGCGCCATGCGGAGGCCGAAGGCATTCCGCGTGACACGCCCTGGTACAAGCTGAGCGCGGCGCAGCAGCAATGGGTGCTCAAGGGTTCACCCAAATGGAATGGCAAATGGAACCAGCACTGGTTTGGCGTGGACCGATTTTTTGAGTACCTGGAGAGCAAGGCCTACAAAATGCACATCCGGGTGCTGCTGTCCAAGTACCGTAGCTATACGCCCTGCGGTGTGTGCGGCGGCGCCCGGCTCAAGACCGAAAGCCTGTTGTGGCGCGTGGGCAGCCAAGCCGATGCGGACGCGGTGTTAGCACCTGTCAAGCGCTTTATGCCCCAGGGCGTGCAATGGCGCGACGCGCAGTTGCAAGCCCTGCCCGGTTTGTGCCTGCATGACTTGATGCTGCTGCCGCTAGACCGGCTGCGCCTGTTTTTCGACCGCTTGCAAGTGGGCCTGGAAGCGCGCGGGCCGGGTATCCGAGGAGGCGCTGCCACTGACGCGCAAGTCGAAAAGTCATCGCGGGCTGCCGATGTAATACCTGCGCCAAGTACGCAGGGTGTGACGAGCACAAGCATCCACTCCGAAGCGGATAACAAAACCTTAAAGCTGCTACTGGACGAAATCCGCACCCGCCTGAAATACCTGTGCGATGTGGGCATCGGCTACCTGACGCTGGATCGGCAAAGCCGCACCTTAAGCGGCGGCGAAGTGCAACGCATCAACCTGACCACGGCTTTGGGCACATCGCTGGTGAACACCTTGTTTGTGCTCGATGAGCCCAGCATCGGCCTGCATCCGCGCGATATGCACCGCATCATCGTTGCCATGCAGCGCCTGCGCGATGCCGGTAACACGCTGGTAGTGGTGGAGCACGACCCGGCGGTCATGCTGGCCGCCGACCGTATGCTGGACATGGGCCCCGGGCCCGGTGAAAAAGGTGGCCAGATTGTGTTTGACGGCAGTACCGAAGCACTGAAATCGGCCGACACCTTGACGGGCGCTTACCTTGGCGGGCGCAAACAAGTAGGTATGGGCTTTAAGCGCATGGTGGGCGACAACACGCCGCGCCTGGTGCTCGAAGGCGTGCGCGAACACAATCTAAAAAATGTGGACGTGGAAATCCCCTTGCAACGCCTGGTCTGCGTAACCGGTGTCAGCGGTTCGGGTAAATCTACGCTGGTGCAGGACGTACTGGCACCAGCGCTCTTACGCCACTTCGGCAAAGCCACGGATACACCGGGCATTCACAGCCGCTTGCTGGGCGCGGACATGCTGAGCGAAGTGGTATTTGTAGACCAATCACCCATCGGCAAAACTGCGCGTTCCAACCCATCGAGCTATGTGGGCGCCTGGGATGCCATCCGCGAGATTTTTGCCACGGCGCCGCTGTCGCAAGAGCGCAGCTACACCGCGTCCAAATTCAGCTCCAACAGCGGCGACGGACGCTGCCCGACCTGCGGCGGCTCGGGCTTTGAGCACATTGAAATGCAGTTTTTAAGCGACGTGTATTTGCGTTGCCCCGATTGCAATGGCAAGCGCTACCGGCCTGAAATTTTGGAAGTGACGATTGAACGGCGCAGCGGCCCGGACGGCACATTGCGCGCATTGAACGTGGCCGATGTGCTGGACTTGACGGTGAGCGAAGCGGCATCCGTTTTTGCGCAAGACCGCGACGTGATCCGCGCGCTGCAACCCATTGTGGATGTAGGCTTAGAGTATGTGAAGCTGGGCCAACCGGTGCCCACTTTGTCCGGCGGTGAAGCGCAGCGCCTGAAGCTGGCGGGCTTTCTGGCCGAGGCCGCCAAAGCGGCCAGCAACAGCCGCCAGCCTATGGCGCGCCGCGGCACTTTGTTCATGCTGGACGAGCCTACTACCGGTCTGCATTTCGACGACATCGCCAAGCTGATGCGCGCCCTACGCAAGCTGCTGGACGCCGGGCATTCGCTGCTAGTGATTGAACACAATCTGGACGTTATTCGCTCTAGCGACTGGCTGATCGATCTGGGCCCCGAAGGCGGCGATGCGGGCGGCGAAATTGTGGCCTGCGGCGCGCCGGAAGATTTGCTGTTGCATCCCACCAGCCATACCGGTAAGGCTTTGCGTGACTACGCTGCCAGTATGGGCGTGGTGCACGAGGTGGCGGAGCCTAGCGCTAAGTATTTAGTAAACGCCTTTAGTGCCGATGATGCGTTTGCGCAAGCTGGGGCAGATCTCACTTCGCTCGCGGGCGCAAACCCGGCGGCGGGCTCCGCATGGCGCGGGCGCAAATTGTCGCCCGCCGCCGGGCTTACGCCCGATGCGCTGGCAAGCGGTCGGCCAATGCCTGATAACAACATCCGTATCATCAATGCGCGGGAACACAATCTGCAATCGCTGTCGGTGAATATTCCGCGCGGTCAGTTCAGTGTGGTCACCGGTGTGAGCGGGTCGGGCAAATCCACGCTGGCTTTTGATATTTTGTTCAACGAAGGGCAGCGGCGTTATTTGGAAAGCCTGAACGCGTATGCGCGCTCTATCGTGCAACCGGCGGGCCGGCCGGACGTCGATGCGGTGTATGGCATTCCGCCCACGGTGGCGATTGAGCAGCGACTTTCGCGTGGCGGGCGCAAATCGACGGTGGGCACTACGACGGAAGTCTGGCACTTTTTGCGCTTGCTATACGTGAAGTTAGGCACGCAGCATTGCATCAAAGACGGAGCGGCAGTCGCGCCGCAAAGTGCCGACAGCATTGCCGCGCAATTGCTGAAAAACTACCGCGGGCAGCACATCGGTTTGCTGGCGCCTTTGGTCGTCGGGCGCAAAGGCGTTTATACCGAGTTGGCCGATTGGGCGCGTCCGCGCGGCTATACGCATTTGCGGGTGGATGGTGAATTTTTACCCACCAATGGCTTTCCGCGCATAGACCGTTTCAAAGAGCACCATATCGAGTTACCGGTGCTCAGCCTGGATGTCAAAGCCGCAGACGAAGCCACGCTGCGCGCCGGTTTGGCCCAGGCCTTAACGCATGGCAAAGGCGTGGTGCATGTGCTAAGCGGTCTGGACGATTTAGGCGGCGCTATGCAAGCGGGTAGCAGCACGGCGGCTATCGGGCGGGTGGAAGTGTTCTCCACCAAGCGTGCCTGCCCGGTGTGTTCCACCTCGTATACCGAATTGGACCCACGCCTGTTCAGCTACAACAGCAAACACGGCTGGTGCCCTGATTGCGTAGGCACCGGGTTAGCGCTGACCAAAGAGCAGCGCAAGGTGTTTGACGACACGGTGCGCGAAGACAACGGCGGGCGCGAACATACCTTTGCCGAGGCTGATGTGGAGGACTTGGCGGACACCGCCTGCCCGCACTGCCAGGGCACACGTTTGAACGCCACTGCACGCGCTGTGCTTTTTGGCGGCGTGGGGATTGCAGACATTGCGGCGCTGTCGGTGAGCGAAGTGTGCGCCTGGGTGCAAAGTCTGCAAGTGGGCGGCGCCATCAGTCAGCGCGAGGCCGATATCGCCCGCGACCTGATTCCTGAAATCCGCAGTCGTCTCGAGTTTTTGGAAGAAGTGGGCCTGGGCTATTTAACGCTGGACCGAGGCGCTCCCACCTTAAGCGGCGGCGAGGCGCAGCGCATCCGTTTGGCGGCGCAATTAGGCAGCAATTTGCAAGGCGTGTGTTATATGCTGGACGAGCCCACCATCGGCCTGCATGCGCGCGACAACAAAATTTTGCTGGGCGCTTTAAAAAGCCTGAGCGACAAAGGCAACACGCTGGTGGTGGTGGAACATGACGAAGACACCATACGCGCTGCCGACCACATCATCGACATTGGTCCGAGCGCCGGTAAGCGCGGCGGGCGCCTGGTAGCGCAAGGCAGTATTGCCGATGTGCAAGCGCAGGCCGAGTCGCAGACCGGGCGTTATTTGCTCCAGGCCATGTTGCACCCCTTGGAACCGCGGCGTTTTGTGGCGGCGTCTGGTGCGTCTGCGTTGCTGGCTTCTTCCGCCTCCGCTGCGGCAGCCATCGCGGGGAAGAAAACGTCTGCCAAAGGCGGCGATAGTGCGCCAGCCGCCAAAGCCACGGCGAAAACCAAGGCTGCAAAAGCCAAAACCGCAGAGCCAGAAAGCGGTGTGCAAGCGGCACCTGCCGAGGTGCAATGGCTCACGGTGCACAGCGCCCATCTGCACAACCTGCACGCGGTAACGGCCTCCGTGCCCTTGCAGCGTTTGGTGGCGATTACCGGCGTCAGCGGTTCGGGCAAATCCACATTGGCGCGCGATGTTTTGCTCGCCAATGTGCAGGCGCTGGTGCAACAGCGCGCTACCAAGGCCGGGCGCGATGCGTACGCGGCGGGGCGCGCACCGGGCTTGATCGGCTGCGAAGCCATTAGCGGCTATGAAAGCGTGGACCGCGTGCTGGAAGTGGACCAGACGCCGATCGGTAAAACGCCGCGCTCTTGCCCCGCCACCTATATCGGTTTTTGGGACACGATTCGCAAATTGTTTGCCGATACGCTACAAGCAAAAGCGCGCGGTTATGCCGCCAACCGCTTTAGCTTTAACACCGGCGAAGGCCGCTGCCCCGGCTGCGAAGGCCAAGGCATACGCACCATCGGCATGAGCTTTTTGCCCGATGTGAAAGTGCTGTGCGAAACCTGCAAAGGCGCGCGCTTCAACCCGGAAACCCAGGCCGTGACCTGGCGTGGCAAAAACATCGGCGAAGTGCTGCAAATGGAAGTCGACGAGGCGGTGGAATTTTTCGCCGCTATGCCGGTGATTGCGCACCCTTTGCAATTGCTCAAAGACGTAGGCCTGGGCTACCTGACGCTGGGCCAACCCTCACCTACTTTGAGTGGCGGCGAAGCGCAGCGCATCAAGCTAGTGACCGAGCTATCCAAGGTACGCGACGACATCACCCGGCGCGGCCAAAAATCGCCACACACGCTCTATGTGTTGGACGAACCCACGGTAGGGCTGCACATGGCCGATGTGGAAAAACTCATCGCCGTGCTGCACCGCCTGGTACGCGCCGGACACAGCGTGGTCGTTATCGAGCATGATTTAGACGTGATCGCCGAAGCCGATTGGGTCATTGATCTGGGCCCCGAAGGCGGCAAAGACGGCGGGCGTATTGTGGCAGCGGCCAGCCCGGAAGAGGTGCTGCGCCTAGCGACACACACCGGGGTGGCATTGAAGGCGGTGTTGGGGCGTAAAGCGGCTTGAGTTTTTGCGCGCGCTGATCAAATCGGCAGGCAATCTGGCGCTGAAATGGTGCGGCTGGCGGGGATCGAACCCACGACCCTTGGCTTCGGAGGCCAATACTCTATCCACTGAGCTACAGCCGCGTCCTGAGCCGACGATTGTAGGTTGTTTCGCACTATGGACGCCTATAATGTGAGGCTGATTTACCCGGCCACAGCCTATTAGAGGACTCCATGAGCGACACCAGCCATACTGAAGAAGACCACACTGGTCCGATCAAAACCCCCCAACAACTTTTGATGGCTGTATTCTTCTCGTTTGTTATCCCTATTTTCATCATCATCGGTTTGGTCTATTACGTGACCACGCACAACAAGCCAGCTGCGGGCGCCACCAACATCGAAAAATCGTTAGAAGAGCGCATCCAAAAGGTGGGCAGCGTAGAAATCCGCGATGCCAACCGGGAAATGAAGAGTGGCGAAACGGTGTACAACGCGCAATGCGCAGCCTGTCATGCCAATGGGGTAGCAGGTTCTCCCAAGCTTGGCGACAAGACGGCGTGGGCACCACGTATCAAGACGGGATTTGATGTGTTGTGGAATTCCGCACTCAAAGGTAAAAACGGCATGGGCGCCCAGGGCGGCGGAGATTTCGAGGACTTTGAAATTGCACGCGCGGTGGTCTATATGGCTAATGCAGGCGGGGCCAAGTTCCCAGAACCTACTAAGCCTGAACCTGCCAAGTAAACGGTTTGAGGCCCAAGAAAACCGGTTCATGGACCGGTTTTTTTACGTCTTTATTGTTTGTCGTATCGCCCAGGCCCTTTGCATTACGACCAAGGCCTAACTTTTAACTTCCAAGGCCGCAGGGCTCATTTGGTAGCCAAAGCGCGCGGGCAGTTCAGCCGAGCTTGCTTCCTCGATCGGCCAATGGCGAAGTTCCAGCGCCTGTGCCAGACTGGCTACATCCTGGGTATGCACCAGTCCGAATCCCAGTGAGGTGTGCAAATAGGGCCAGCCACGTTCGTCCATATAGACCTGCACCAGCGTCGCGGCTTGCCTGGCACTGGAGGTGATCGCGCCGTGAGCGTCCACGCGCCATATAAAGGGCGTGGCCTCCAACTCCACATACACGCGCTGCGGGCCGTTTTGGAAAAACCAACAGCCCTGCGCGTCCACGCCGTAGTTGCGCTCGATAAAGTCGATCAGTTTTTCATGCTTGAGCATAGAGCCTTTAGCGCCGGGCAATCCGCTGGCAAAGCTGCCTAGGGCCTGTGTGCGGTCGTCGCGCATATACCAATTGCCACGCGCGTCCAGGCCCAGCCAGCTGTAGCAATGCGGGACATTGGGCCACTTGGCCATCGCCTGTTTAACTATGTCGTCCATGTGCTTTGAATGTTAGTTTGCGTGCTGATTGAACCACCGACCCAATGTTTGCGGCAAGGTGCGCAAATGTCCGGGCGGCATTCCCGCGGCAAAACCGACGTGGCCGCCATGCTCAGGTTGCCACAGCTGCACGTATTGTCCAACTTCATTCGCTGCGGGCAAGGAATCGGCTGGGACAAATGGGTCATTGCGTGCATTGATCACCAGGGCCGGTACCCGAACTGCGGCCAAATGCGCCTTGGCCGAAGCGCGTTTCCAATAATCCTCGGTATCGCGAAAGCCGTGCAAAGGCGCAGTAAAAATATTGTCAAAGGCGTACAAGTCTTGCGCCGCCATAAGGGCTTGCGCATCAAACAAACCCGGGTGCTGTTTTAACTTCGCCAAAGCCTTGGGCTTCATACTGCGTAAAAACATGCGCGTATAAACCAGTCGGTTAAAGCCCCGCCCTATGGCTTCACCGCTGGCCGCTAAATCCAATGGCGAGCATACGGCGGCGACCGCCCGCACCGTGATGCCCGCGCTACTGCCCGCTTCCTCGGCCCAGCGCATCAGCGCATTGCCGCCCAGCGAAATGCC
>Ga0192647_100074_pt1 | contig 59562 bp, 87 predicted proteins | sample LauGreFa1BDMLBSN_2_FD_133046 | JGI IMG/M metagenome (GOLD analysis project Ga0192647, IMG submission 133046) | Freshwater lake microbial communities from Lake Michigan, USA - Fa13.BD.MLB.SN - reassembly | ecosystem: Environmental > Aquatic > Freshwater > Lake | place: Lake Michigan, USA... | reverse complement strand
AGTTATTTGATGTATCACGACGATCCTCCTCAAGCATGGTGATTCGTGCTTCTAGATCGCAAGAATATCTCCTCGCCTCGTCACGCTCCTTGCGGAGTTGGTTCATCTCGCGCTCCAGTTCACGGGCAAAATCTGCACGAACAATGAACGCCGACCGCAGACCGTCCTCACTCCACCAGTTTGATTCCGCTGCGTTTGTGCGTGGGGTGTCGTTTTTCACGGCTGACCTTCCTTCTTCTGGCGTCTTGGAAACAGTACGCTTAGCCCGATCCCTGCGAGGCAACACAGCGTCGTCAGGACGATGCCGACAATCACTCCGATTCCAAAATTGTCGCTCACTTGCCGTCCTCCTTAAAGCAGTCCCAACCTTCATCCTTTGCTACATCCTTCTGCGTGTAAGGGCCAGCACCATCAAGTTCTGCGTTACACGCATATTCATAGTGATCGGCAACGGCTTTGCAATACATCCGCCTCGCCTCGTCGCGTTCACGCGTCAAGCGATCACACTTGGCAATCAGTTGTTGGATTTTTGCCTCCATGTGTTCTTTGGTTGTCACTTGCCGTCCTCCATCCAATCCGCTGCCGCAAGCAGAGCCTGTGCAATAATTCTCAGTTCATGCGGATTGTCCATGTAGACGGTCGGTGAAGCAGGTTCAGAAGTATCAAAATAGTCCGCACGAACCCCCGCCATGCGCTTGTGCATCGTGGAATTGTACAGCGTGTCGATCTCTACTTCGCATCGTCCTTCCGACACAATCCTCACACCCACGGGGCGATTCTTCTCTGCTTCAATACGCAGACGCTCCATCTTGTTGGTGCGGGTGGTATTCTTATTTGTTTTTCTCACTTGTCATCCTCCATCAAGAAGTTTTTCTCGGTGAGCTTTTCAAATCGCTCGTCAAGAGCCTTCTGCAATTTCTTTCCTTCTTCAGATTCCTTCCACTTCTCAATTGCAGGATGACCGCAGGAGCAGACAAGCGCTTCGTCGGTATTGGGGCCGACAAGCATATCGTCCCACTCTCCGCACCAATGCCAGCCCTCTTCCCACTCTTCCTTCGTGAGTCCTGTTCCTGACTTGTCGAGTTCAATGTAGCGTTCTCTGTTCATGTTTTATCCTTGTAGCAGTCCCAGCCTAATTTTCTCGCAACACCATTGGGATCGTCGTAAGACTGGTCGCATACCATACGCCGCGCCTCGTCGCGCTCTTCCCGCGCCTTGTCGAACATATCCCAAAACTCATCGCGTTCCTTACATACTTCACTGAAGCGTTCTTCCAAATACTTGATTTTATTTTGGAGAGCTTCAATCTCGGTGCGCATGCTTTCGTTGTCCACGACAAGATGCTGGTTGCGCATCATGATGTCTTCGGGTTCCATTCTTTCATCCATAATCATTCGTCCACGATCTCGTACTTGGGTGGTACTGCTCTCTTCAGGGCAGACACAACGCCGATCAAGCTTTTGCAGCCTGCGTTCTCCGCAGGAAAGCAGTCCCAACCCCGCATCTTGGCTTCGGTTTCGGGAGTCCTGTCAGGATAGGAAGTCCTGTTGCAGATTTCCCTGCGAGCCTCGTCGCGTTCCGCCAATAGCCGTGCTGCCGTGCTGTAACTATTCCACTGCTCATCAGCAACGGGACGAATCTGCTCCAGTTCTCGCTTTGCACCGTTCAGGTCGAAACGCAGTCTGCGAATCTCTTCTTGAAGCTTGCCATGGATGAACTCCTCATTTGACATAGATGAACTCCTCATTTGACATAATCATCTTCACACACTACGCGCGGTCTTGATTGATTCTTTTGATACGATTGCATAGGAAGGCACAGGCATCCCAAACCCAGAATACTATGTGGGCGCACAATACCGCGACGCTCAAAAGGATATAAAGAATCGGATATAGGACATAGGTCTCCGCAAAATCTTTCATCCTTCGTATTTGCACAGTATCAGCCCCTTTCCGTCGCCCCTGTCTATCAGGTAGTTCAAGTTGGCTTCGTCGGTCCAGCACCCGCAATTCAGGTAGTGAATTTGTTTTGTCATGTCTTTTGACTTTATGAGTTTATCCGCTGGGTCATGGATGTGTCCGCAGATAACTCCATCGTATCCATGCTGTTCGGCATATTGAGCCAAATGCTTCTCGAAGTTTCCTATAAACATGGTCGCCTTCTTGAACTTGACCTTGACATATTTGGAAAGAGAGGAATAACGAAGACCAAGTTTCTTGCGAACCCAGTTGTACCACTCGTTTATGTTGATGAGGATTTCATATCCAACATCTCCAATCTTCGATATCAATGTTCCTATCTTATACTTACACACGAGATCAAACTGGTGTCCGTGCAGCACCAGATATCTTCGTCCATCAGAGGCGGTGTATTCGCACCTTTCGTGGAGATATACACCTCCGAAGGACTTTGATTCTGCAAACCTTTGCATGAACTCGTCGTGATTGCCCCAGATGTAGTGAACCTCTCCGTTCTTTGATTTCTTGAGCAGGCGGCGGATGCATTCGACATGGTAGGCCTGCGTCTCTATATCCATTTTAAAAGCCTGGCTAAACCTCCAGATGTCTATGACATCACCAACCAGGTAAATGCAAGAACTTTCGTCTTTCTTTATGAATGACGAAAGCAACTTGGCCTTGCATTTATTGGATGCAATGTGCATATCTGATATGAATAGCGTTTGCTTCATAGATTATGCAGATGGAACGGACGGTGTTTTAATCACCGTAAGATTCTCAAAGGTGCAGAGTTCTGCGTGTGCTGCCGTTGCGATAAATGTTGTTGCGATTAGTGTCTTCATTGTGTGTTCATCCTGTAATTCATATTGTTTCCTGTTCCAAGTTTGACACCCTCTCCTGGTGGACGCACTTTTTCGGATTCTGTGGCAATGGGACGAATTTGATGCGCCCACAAATTCCCTTGACACTTTACCATAAAAAGTGTTGTTGTGAGAATTGTTATAGTCACAGCATAAAGAGTATGTCTAATCTTTGGTTTCATTATGTATTCTCCTTGAAGCAGTCCCAATGAAGATTGTTCGCCACCTGCTCGGGAGTGGCCATGCCCTTGGCGATTGCCGCCTGCTGGCGGCAGTATCGGATGCGAGCATCGTCGCGCTCTTTACTCAAAGATTCAATGTCTTTTCTGGCAATTTTATCTAAAACAAGCAAGTCACTTGATATCTGCTTGAATTCTATCAAGTCAGCGCGAAGTCTCTCAATTTCATTTGCCGCATTTCTGCAAATGAACTCAATTGACTTGTCGTTGCTTAATGTGGAACGTAATAGATCTACGATGTCTTTGTCTTTCATTGAATAAACTCTACAATTCTTGCCTAATCCAAACTTCGCCAGACTTGGTCATGTGAACTTCAGTGGCATATAGAACAGGCTTATCGCATTCATCGACAAAAGAAGAATACTTGTACGGATTGTATCTTACTTTCTTGAAAGTGCAGATTTCATTTTCATCTGGATCTGAAATAGTTCCAGAAACGCCAGCGTGGACATTTTTCTGCTTCGTCAGAAGCACTTTCTGTCGGCCATTCTCAGAAACCTTGAAATCACACATCCTCAAACACAAGTAATCAAGGTGTGCTATAACTCTGCCAGTCTTTCTGCTTTTCACAGACCAGCACTTTTTGTGTAGGTTTCTGTATACAAATACTTTTTCTAGATTGTTCATGATTTTACTCAAAGTTGAATTTTTTGCGACTTCGCAAGCAAGCCAGACTTGTATCTAAGCAAGCCGATTGGATCAATGCTGTAATAGGAAGTTTGAAACAAAACATTTCTTCTTTCTACAACGCCTTCTCTAACTAAATCATAAAGTTCACTGTAAACCTCCTTGTACAAACTAGGGTTTCCGTGAACCTTGCCTGTTAAAGAAAACTTATCTGCTATACTCCACCAAGACAACTCTCCATCTGCCTCGATGAGTACTCTAAGCAAATTGTCTTTTGTCTTGCTTCTACGCATGATTTTACCGTAAATTAAAAAATGACGGACAACGCATTTCTCATTGTCCGTCACGTGGGGGAAAAGATGCAGATTTGGAGTCGCAAACTTGCGCTTGCGTCAAAGAACTATACATGGCAAAAATCGAATGTCAAGGGAAAAGTATCATTCTTTTGCTTTTTTTCAAATCAAATTTTTGGAACAATCCATCTTTTTTAGTGTAGAGTCCCTAAGACAAAGAACAGGATCTTGCTTGTAAAGTTCTTCAATGAGCATTTTCAACACCCTATTGATTGCCCCCTCAAATGCGATTTCCTTTGAGTATTGGCTTTCCGTGACAAAAGCATGCAAAACCTTCTCTGCAGTGTCTTCTGGCAAGGAAAACCTGGTCGCAATATCCTTCGTGTTGATGCTGTAGTGTATATCGCAACGATATTCACCAGTTATTTGCGAGGAAATATGGATTTCATCAATCATTTTTTGCCAGCCTTTTTTAAACTAAATCTGCTGCTCTTTGCTGAACTAAGCAATCTAATCACTGGATCGTTTATCATCGACTTCCTGATATTGTAGTATATCTCTTTTACCTCTGGAATGTCTCTTTTAAAGGATTCTAGTGATGAGAAATATTCCGACAAGGAATCAAGCTCTGATAGATTCATGTCTCTAGCGGGGATGAAAATGTCTGGCTTGTTGGATAGCCCAACATAAGTCACCATTGCGCCGCTAAAATGATGAAACCTTACAGCCCAATAGAACTGCTCATAGTTGGTGACGTATTCTGAGAACACATTGAAGCCGACTCCCCATTCTTTATTTGATGGCTTCTTGTCATCCTGATATTCCGCCAAAAACACTATGGAATTTTTATTTCCAGATTTCCTGACAATTTCAAATCTGGGATGGGAAGGCTGAATGCAAGAAGATGCTTCAAGAAGCGCGGCACAGCAATCCTCTCTGCGCTTCCAAAACTTAACGCTGCTAGCTAAGTTAGTCAACTTTTACTCCTCCTGAAGCCATCGACCTGAAGGCAATATACCTAAGTTCCCCGATTGGGTCGATGGAGTATTTCACAAGAAAAATTTTGGATGGCCCAAAAAAATATCTTGTCTTATTTAAACTAACCATTCCAGCCTGAATCATGTCATCTAATGCGTTTTGAAGAACAAGGCAGTTTTCAATGGTGCAGTCCTTGAATATTTGCCAATCATGAGTTCTTCCAGACTTTAATCTGTTAAGAACTTGATCATAATGCTTTATAGATTCACGATTCACTTGAAGACTCCCTAGCGTTGATAAGTAAAGGCAAAAAAGGATTTACCCTGAATGTCTTTTTGTCCTTGTAATAGTGAACAGATATTGCATCGGTAACTATGGCAATTGATACAATATAGGCCATTCTTCCAGAACCCAATCCAAGACTAAGAAGATGACTCTCAAGCTGACTATATTCCATTTCAGTGTCAGCAGGCAAAGAAAGAATTATTCTTAGTTCTCTAGAATTGAGATTTTTAGCTTTCATTTTTTAAGCCTGGATCGGTTTAGATTTCAAAAATTCTCCCCCCACATAAATTCAGCGTGGATTATACAGTGTACACTACGAGATGTCAAGAAGATTTTTCACTTTTTGTGCTTCATTTCTGAATAAAATAATGAATTTGCTATTTTTCAAAATGAGTGTTGAAAGTGCGTTGACTTTTGACGAAATACCATTGTAACACATGCGCGCTTCAATGTGCGCGAATAATCGCTCCCTTAACTCAGCGGCTAGAGTGCAACCTTTACACGGTTGAAGTCGATGGTTCGAATCCGTCAGGGAGTATTTTGCCACTTTAGCTCAGCGGTAGAGCCATGCTTTTGTAAAGCATAGGTCGTGAGTTCGAATCTCATAGGTGGCTTTATTCATCTATAAAAGTGTGCGACACTTAATAGAATATATTGAATTAAAAAAGTATACAATCTACAAAACTATAAAGCTTCCGCCTCTATTTATCATGTCTATCTTTTATACCATGATAGATAACAAATGAGAAGCAAAAAACAGTTATTGCAAAAAGAAATGAAAGAAGCCAGTACATTTTATGTATAACTAAATGAAATGAAAATTACAAAAAAAGATAAAAACACAGCAAGGATGCACAGATAAGCAATGTTCTCTAATTTATCATTGTTGAAGTTATTGTCGTTCATGCTATTTGCCTTCCTCTTCTTTTTTTACCTTATCTTCACAAGCGTTAAAGATACAATTGTGTATATCTAAATAGCCAGACTCCATGCCTATCACATAGGCATCTACTTCAAATCCAAACGTATCATACAATACGCCTCTATATGAGCGTTTATCGACAATATCTCCTTGATGTATCTTTTTCGTGATAACAAAAAAAGCTTTCAATTTGTCTTCATAAGAAAGATTGTCCCACCATGTATTTGCTTCAGATGTAAATTCTGAAATATTTTCATCAAGAATTTTCCCCAAGTCTTCCGTTGCCTTAATAAATTTCTCCCAGTCTTGCTTATTCATTTTTGCCTCCAAGACTTCCCCTGCAAAGATACATAAGCCTCTTCTATCAATGATGCAAGTTCTTTCGCATTACCAGCCTGATTTTCTGGATTGTAATAACCGTCCCAATCGGCAAGAAGAATAGAGGCATTGCCAATTTTGCCTTCTAATTCCTTGACTTTTTCTTTAAGTATATCGCAGCGATCTTTTAATATTCTTGAAATAAATACAAGATCAGCGTACCCCTCTCCGTAGTTAGGATGGCCGCCTTTTTCTGAAACTAATGAATCTTCATATGTAATATGATCTTCGTATTCACTAATCAGTGCTTCAATCTCAGATGCGGAAATCTCGTATGGATCTCCCCTATTAGGGGGCTTTCTGCTTTTGAAGGAATTAAGTTCATCATCTTCAGGATCAGAAGACATAAAATCTTTCTTAGCATCATCGTTCATCGTCGCCGCCTTCGGAACACACCAGCAACCGCAAGCAGGGCAAGTGCCGATGGTGTGGGAACCACCGTGTATTCGATGTTGTCGATGGCAAGGTTAGAAGAAAGAGATCCAGTGCTGTAGATCTTGATCTCCGTGATGTTGTTCAACGGACCAGGATATACGGAAGAGATGTTCAGTTTTACCCGCTGTGCTGTGGTGAGTTGTGCAGAAAAGGTAAACACACCCTGTCCGTATCGGTAGCCTTCAATGACTACCGTTGTTGAAGTCCAAGCGGATGTGACTTCAATGCTATTGAGCATCCAAAGATCATCACGACGAATGCGGTAGTTCTTGCTCGCTTCTGCACCCCACGGAGTGAACAGGGCACGATCCCCGATGATTCCCTCATCGTATCCCGCATATCCCTGACCCCCAACGAGATCGTAGTATCCCCATTGGAAGTTGCCTGGGGCGTATGAACTTGTGAATTGGAATCCCTCGTATGATGAGAAGTAATCCCAATAGAATCCTGTGTTCGGGGGACTGAGTGAAGGGGTAGTGGGCGCAGGAAGATTCTCAAAGGTGCAGAAAGTCCCAGTTCCGTGTGCTGCCGTTGCGATAAATGCTGTTGCGATTAGTGTCTTCATTGTGCTTTCTCCTTGCTTGAGCCAATCTTTACATCACTTCCAGGCGGGTCTACCTGTTCGGCTGAAACTGGTCGAATTTCTTCTGCTGATAGTGCTTCGGCTACCTGCAGCGTGAGCAGCGCAAGCAGAAAAAGACCCGCTACGATTGCCAAGAGTAGATAGGTAATAATCTTTTTGTCGTTTTTATTCATTTATTTACCAAGATGATTTTGCTTGCAGATTTAACGGATTTTCTCTTTTAACATTGCCAGACAACTCTAGCAATGTCCAGATTGTTTTAAATTCTTCATTTTCGTACATCCTTAAAGGAATACATCGAGTATCAACTATGCTGTGATAGTTTTTGATGAGATCAATCCATCCCTTGTTTGAAATCTTTTCTTCCCAAAACATTGGCAAAAACCAATCTGAGTTAAAAGCGCCCCACAGATGAACAGTGCCATCAAGCCTCATGGCAGCAGACCATAAATGACTTGCGTGTATGGATATAAACCTATCTGATTCAGATGCTGAAATGTCACATTGCTTAAATTCATTCTGGCCCCAGCATCTAATTGTGCCATCATTTAATAAGGCAACTGAATGACTGAATCCAGCTCTAACTTGAGCAACGCCATTAATGCTTGAAGGAATATCGCACTGTCCAAAATCATTTCTTCCCCAAGCGACTACGGAGCCATCGTGTCTTACCGCTAAGGCGTGAGCAAGATACAATTGGTCTTTGCCGCTCACTTCTTTATAGCCGTCTTTAGGATGAGTAGGCTCTTCAGCTGGAACTGATGCCTTATCCTTTATCCACTTTGCGGTAAATGGCTCTCCATTTATGTACTTAACCTGTATGTGCAAAGGTAAAGAATCTTCTTCTTCTTTTGCAAAGGTTAGAGTGAATTTATTTCCACTTTGCTCCATGGACAATATATCGTCCCTTTACCTCTTCATATTCCTTTTTTCAAATAAAAGACTCTCATCTAAACCAATTTTGTCAATAAACTTTTTGATTTTCTTGTAGCCCTTAATTTCTGCACACAATGAAACAAAATTATCTCCCTGCATACCCTGCTCTGTGTAGTCAATGCCATGAAGAATTTCAAATGCAGGAACGATTGCCTTTATCTGATTTTTGAACTCTTTCAGCCATTTTGGATCTGTGTAAATCAGTCCGTCTTTCGAAACATCCCAACACTTGTTAGAAAAAATTACATTGATATAAACCTGCAAGTATTTTTTACAATCAGATTCAAAAACGTAATCTACACCTACATCTACAGTGGAGATCTTTACCTTCTTTTTTGCACCTTCACTCCAATAGCCACGTCCATTCGTGTTTGCCACAATAGACTTCGGAAGCTTAATTCTAGTTTTTTGATTCACGTAATTCATTGTGCTTGCTGCATTTTTCATGATTTATCCTCACTGTTTAAAATCAACCAATTTGGTTTAACGGGAATATTTTCCAAACACGGATTCTTACAATTAGTTTCCCAATCTCTCCACAAGCGGTACATATTGGAGTACGAAACTTCTGATTTTGCCTGTTCGTAAAATTTCTTAAAGATTTCGGCAGATTTGGCTTTTTCTGATATCAGTGCGTCTAGAGCTTGAGGATGGGTAATTCCAGTGGCATTATATTTTTTACCGCTTGGGTAATTTGCGTATCTTCTAGCCCTAGTCCATCCCATCTGTAAGAATTTCCTGCTCATATCCGCTCCCACAAAATCGTTTTGTGCCAAGTAACTTTTGAAACTGCTCCAAATGAAAGTTGCAGACACAAGGGCGATTACAGAATTCTTAAATTTCCAAAGCGGAAGTATTTCACTCTTGTATGGCTCCACTAAAAGAACACCCTGCTCACCTCTGCCTATTCTATAAAGATGAATTGATTCTCTAAAATTGATTTTCTTGTAATCTAAATTGTAGTTAAATTCTTTCATCAGAATATTGTAAAGTAAAAAACAGCATAGTCAAGTACAAAATGTAAAAAACACAAAAAAATGCTGCTCAGCTCCATTTCTGGAACCAAACAGCATTTTTTAGTAAAAAAATCACCTATTACTGGATTCTCTCCATTTGCTCAAAATCATTCCAGTATCTACCGCATTAGTAATGCCATTTCCATCGACATCTCCTTCTTTAGTGCCCCAGCTGTTTAACGCTATAGTTAAGTCCTCTGCATCAACTTTTCTATCCATATTCACATCTTCAAGATCAAAAAAGTATAATCTAACAAATTCACTACTATTTGATTCAACTTTGATTGTCATACTATGTTTAAACCATTGTGTGCTAAAATTAGCATCTATTGGATTCCAAATATAAATTGATTCAGAATTGCTATCTTGCACTTTGATAGGACATAAAGTATCAAATGCAACGTAATTGTCGTACTTGACACTATTCCATGAATGAAGTTGTTTTAAAACATTTGGATTTTTTTGAGCGGATATTTGATCAAATAGATTTGAAGAATATACTATCTTCATTCTGCATGGATTTCCTAATTGAATGCTTTTTGTATTAATATCTAAATAAAAAGCAAATGGAACATCTGAATTGTTGCTGAATTCTACCGACCATCCATTAATAATCGGAGAAGAAACAACTGAATACTGATTATACTGGTGCATAAAAGAAAATAGTGCGCTATCTGCGATAATAGGATTAAGATATATTAATTGATTTAAATTGTTAAAATTAGGCACTAATTCGACAAATGATGCGCAAGTAGAATCCGTATTTAGAAAATCTACAGGACATATTTTTAATGCCATATTTATGACAAAGGAACTAATTTCCATTTCTAACTCCTTATGATTATCTTTTTCTGACATAAAGCATAGCATCTTTATGTCCCATTCTTTCTAAGAAAGAGCATACGATTTTTGACCAGTATGCCACATATACGGAAATTCCACTTTCTGAGATACCTAGCAGATTAGAGATTTGACTAAAAGTCATACCTCTGTAAACTCTAAGCCTGATGATGTATTTTAATTTTTCAGGTACTTGCAGCGCAGAAAGCATATCTTCAAATTCATCGAAGTCGAAGCTTCTTTTCTTTACGCTGATGTCAGAGTGAAAGCTAGTCTCACGAATATGGTTTTTTCTTCTAATTCCAGTCTCATCTCTCAATTCATCAAGAATAAGTTTTGTAATCCTATATGGAATCATCTTGTTTCCACCCCATCTTTGGCACAACATAATGCCTTCGACAGCAAAATCGTGAGCGTCCATTCCATTTATGGAATGCCTACTTAATGAAATAAGCTTTCTTTTAGCTACCGTAACAGCCAACCTGTACTCTTTGTCAGTTGCATGAATGGTGGAGCCTTTCGGTATTGCAAATATGCCGCAATTTTCTGATTTTTTCATAATTCACTCAACTGCAAAAATCGCAGGTTTTTAGGTTGCTTATATCAGATAAGTATACACAAAAGCAGAAAAAGGCCTATAATCTTCAGTATTTTACAATTTAGAAAAAATTCTCATACAGAACAACCATGAATAAAAATGCAACAACAGCCAGCATTGCATACAAGACTAAAGAAAAAGAAGGCACAAAATCTCTATTTTTCATTTTGACTTCCATTGCTCTAAAATCCAACTTGAAGAATTTTTCTTAAAATCTCCACCAGTTCCGAAAACAAAAGACAATCTAGGGTGAGAGATGTCCATCTCAGGAATATTTTTACTATTCCTGTCTCCACCGTTAGCAAATACAATACTACTATCTGGATAAAGTTTCAATACTTTCAATATTGCATTTTTTGCACTTCCATCAGAATCGTCGAAGTTGATAACTGCATCTACATATCTGATACTATCCACAATGGCTGCCCTTTCGGAAAAATTCATGAAGTATTTTCCTTTTTTGCGCATTAACCATTCATCAGAATTTAAACCTACAATCAGGTATTCGCTTATTTGCTTAGCTGATTTAAAGTAATCAATATGACCGCTATGGATTGGGTCAAATCCGCCAGTAACTAAAACTATTTCTTTCATTTTAACTTGCCCTATCTTCCAATCCGTTACTTAAAATAATTGGTTTAGTAAAAGCGTCTTTTATCTTTTCGTACACCTCTACAAGTTCAGTAAAAGAACTAGCACTTAAATGTGCTGGAGATTCTGATTTACCGATAGGATTACCATTGCTATCATAATAAATTTCGTGTATAGTCATATATGTAGAATTTTCAGAATCTTTCGTTAACACAATTCTGTAATTCCAACTTCCAGGAACATCGTCAAAATTCGATGATTCTTCAATTTCAGATTCTATGGCATTTATATAGTTTTTGAGTTTTTCATTTTCATTTCTTAATTTCTGCATTTCTATCTGATCCCATGTCATGTTGCATGTGCAGAATCCAGTTTCCTGTGTAGAGCATTTGTCGCATTCGTCCATTTGAAATCTCCTGTTGTTATTGTATTTTCGACATAAAGGCGCAGTCAGATAAACTAACTGCGCCTTTATTAGTTTTTAAAAACACAAGTATTATTTCAATTTATTTTTGTAATCCTTTAATGCTTTGATTTGGTCAAAAAATTGAGCTCTTTTTTCTTTTTCAACCTTATAATAAGGCTCATTTATCATATGCTTTCCTTCAGTAAGACATTCAGTTGCACTAAGGACAATTGACCTCATCATATCCATTTCAACAAGTAACATATCCAATTTATTCTGACTTAAAAAGAACACATTATGCAGAGGAACAGCAGTGACAACTTCATCATTATTATTTTCTATAAAATCAAAAACTGGCATATTTTTTTCGGCAGCCAGCTTAAGCACGTCTTCTTTCAATACGCGCCTATCTTTATTTATCTTCCAGCTATTAATGAGACCTTTGTCGACCCATTTAGTAAAAGTCCTAGCACTTATACCGAGCATCTTTGCAGCCTCTCCAGCAGTCAAAATGTTACTGGTAACTTTTCTAGCCCTACTCATGCGACTGGTCCTTGTTGAAGGGTGTGCTTAAAGAGCGCTGATGCGCTTTATTCATGGATATCCAGGCCACAACCTCGCTGGTAAATTTTTGAGGGATTTATGAATGTCTTTTTTTGGCACTTTCTGCCATCTCTGAATCAATTTTATTTTTCAAATTCAATAAGTCGTTTTTAAACTTTTTCAAATTTTCTGGATTTTTTATATCCCTGATAAAGTCATGAAGTGTATATGAAAAATTGCCTGAATGCCTTATTTGATTTTGCATGATCAACTTTTTATTTTCAGCCGTCACCTGATCTATATCAATGATCGCCCTACAGATAAGACCTCTGATGGAAGAACGATCAAAAGGCACTGATTGTCCATTTTTAAGATTAATAACAGATCCTTCATATAGATCTAAAAGTTCGTCCAGCTTTTTTTCTAGTTCAATATCCATGATAATATATCGAATATTATCATTTTATACTTTTATATTTTACAATTGTTCTGCTTATAATGTAAAGACTTGCTAATACAGTTCCACATATAATAAGAGCAAATGAATTAGCTACGTCCCCACTTAAAGACTCAAATATTCCCCCGAATATAGGCACTAAAGCAATCCAAAATTCTGTAGTTTTTGTCCCCGATGTCATAAACCCTCCATAGTTTATATTTACAAAAAAACAGGCAGGCTATCCTTTTTAGGCAGCCTGCCTGTGTGCAATATATTTGTCAATTATTATTCATCATCGTCATCATCGTCATCGTCGTAATCTTCTTCATCGTAATCAGTATGCTCGTCATCCCATTCATCACCATCGTCGTCTTCGTCCTCTTCAACGTTACCCTTTGAGCTTTCTACTGGCGTAAGAGTTCCGTTTTTATTGATAATGGAAACAGTCCAGGGCTTGTGCCCCTCGCTAGCTCCATCCTCTAAAAAATCGTCCTGCATTTCCTGTAAAAACAACTCGATGTCTTCAATTTCAAAATCATCGTCACTAGCTTCAATCTGAATCTTAATCTTTGGCACTCAAACCTCCTTTGGCTCTATTTTCGGAAAAACTCAACCACAAACATTAAATATTCTTTAAAAGAAGAATAACATTTAACAGTTATTAAAGTTATTCTTTTTATCCTCTACTTGTTCGCACGTGGTGTAGAAACGCACCATTTACTATTCTTTTCACTAAAGAAAAGGTAAGTATACTTCAGTATTCAGCAGATTTTACTACATCACACCAGTCCTTAACCCAGTCTAAGAAATTCCAGTCGAATATTTTAAACCAAGCATCTAAGTCGTTTTGTTGAGCATATGTTTTTAACATAAGCGCTCTGACTGGGTCTTCTTCAGACAAGCGTGAATTAATTATGTTTACAAATTTACGCAATTGGCGGTAGAAAATTTCCTTACTATCACACTTAATAACTCTACAGCCGCTCCATTCTTTATCTACATGAATTGCTGTCATTGATGAGAAATTTACTACGCAAAATTCAGACACACCATTCCAATGTTCTTTTTCTTCTAAATACGCAGAATATTGATGTTCTGCACACCACAATCTAGAATCATGAGGCTTTCTGATTACAGAGTAAATCATGGACATCATTTCTTGATGAACATAATGATCAGTATACTGAAACTCTTGATTCTTCCAGGAATTTATATTGACTGATAAATTTGTAGGCAAATGAGGATACGATTCCCTGCCATGTGCTTCTCCATTAAATTCCATGAACATAATTGGAAAATATAGCTTTTTGCCATTTTTCTTTATTCTAGGAAAAATGACATTACCAGAGCTGCTGATTCTGTTTTTAGCCATTGCTGTCTCTTAATATTTCAATCGCAACTTCTGACCTATTCACTTTAACAGATTCATTAAAATGAAAAGAGAGCCTTACTTTTCCTTTGTGTGAGGAAACAACGCTTACCCTACCTAAGGGATTTTTTGGATCTCCAATAATAACAGACTCACCATCTTTGCGTGAAAAAATTAATACTTTTGCGCTTTTGTCGACTTCAAATAATTCCATTTATTTGTCTACTTTTTTTGTGGGTGTTTGCATGAAGTTTTTGACCAAACTCACGACAATATTACCACATGTAGCGTACATGTCAAGAGAAATCTAGCAATTATTCGTCCTTGCCCTTACCCCAGCCGCACAGATACTTGTCTTCTGGGTATTCAGCGACATAGCTCAGAGCTTTAATTGCAACTTTTTTCATTTCTTTGCCATCACTGTCGGGCATATTCCCTATTTTTTCCAATTCAATTCTAAGACGCAAATATTCTTTTTTGTAAAAATCAAAGTTAGCCATAGTATATGTTGTATCGGAAAAATAAACAACTTCATCATTTTAAAAATTAATAGTAGGATTAATTTTTAATATAAATTAAAATATAGTAACAAAAGGGGATATAATGCAAATTTTTAAAAAACCAACAAAGACATCTGAAAATGTAAGAGTTTTGTTTGTTATTAAAGAACGTAAGGTATATGGAACAAAAACAAAATGCTATGGCTTATTTAATTCTTGTGAATTTGTATCTAGAAAATTAAATGAAATAGGAGTATGCTCTAAAACTATACAAGTAATAGATAATAACTGCATAGATAGACACGTTTCAGAGTATAAGCCTACGCATTGTTTTATTGAAGCGCTATGGGTAGTGCCTGAGAAATTTAAAGTGTTATCAAAATTACATCCTAAAGTAAAATGGATAATTAGACTTCACTCTATGGTGCCATTTTTATCAAGCGAAGGCATGGCTTTTGAATGGATAGAAGAATATCTTAAATTAAGATCTTCTGGGATAAACATTTCAATAAGTTGCAACAACGATGATTTATACGAAGATTTAAATTCCCTATACAAGGGAGGTATAAGTTATTCTCCAAACATCTACTACCCAGACCCATCAATAAATGGAAATGAAAATATAAATATTGATAAGTCAGAAAATGACATTCATATTGGATGCTTTGGAGCATTGAGAGTGCTCAAGAATCACACGCAACAAGCTTTATGGGCAATTGAGTTTGCGAATAAAAACAATAAGTATCTAAAGCTACATATAAATGTATCTGAGCACGAACAAAAAGAAGCAGGAGTTGTTTTAAGAAATTTAAGAGCAATATTTGCAGACACCCCGCACTCTCTAGTAGAGCACCCCTGGTACTCTCATGAAGATTTCTTAAATCTAGTTAAAAGAATGGATATCGGCATGCAGATATCCTTCACAGAAACATTTAATATAGTAAGCGCAGACTTCGTTGCGTGCGGGATACCGATAGCTGTTTCTGAAGAAATAACTTTTATAAATCCTTTATGTAAAGGAAAAGCCACCGAAAAGCAGTCAGTAATGGATGCTCTATGGTGGTGCAGTAAAGGTAAAAAAATTGGCCTTACTAAATGGAACAAATGCCTATTGCAGTTGCACAACAATAGGGCGACAGAGGCTTGGTTAGATTTGTTAAAATACTAAATTTGCAGGTCTGATCCATATTCAATAAACCCTTTATCTTTTGCATATGAAGGACATAGCGTCTTCAGGCAATATCCTTTCACGTGCATCTTTCCAGGCTCTCCAGTAATTTCGCACGTATGCTTAGACATAGCCTCTGCCATGGAAATTACGCCATATATGTAGTCGTCATAATACGAAACATATATTCTAAGAGAGCCAAATTTTTCTTTTATTTGCAAATAGTTAAACGTATCATTTTTTTCTTTTATACTATTAAGAACTTCACAGTCTCTATCTGTCAAATGTTTTTCTATGCAATCAACTGCAGTCTGAACAATTTTATCCCACCCTTTTTCATACTCTAAAAAACACATTTCCGTGATTTTACTTTTAACTCTTTCCATTGTCTGACTCCATTTCTATCTCTACACATAACCATTCTGATAAGAAGCTTGTGATATTTCCCATGATTGAGAATTTTAAAGCACGCTCCTTTTCGGCGTCAGAAATTTCATATTTCTTTACAATAAGTTTGCAAAGTTCTTCAGTAAATTCAGAAATTTCAGAAGATGAATAGGATACAATTTTGAAATCCTTAATTACTCCCAAATCTTTCTTACCATCGTAGATAGCACTTCCCTTAAAAAGGGCAGGACCGCTTTCAAAATCAATCATTTCTGGAGATTGCCTCCAGTATCTACTTTTACCTTGAATGATAATCTTACTTCCGCCTGCCTTCTTGTAAAATCTGGGAACTCCACGGCAATCATTGTTGTTAAGTTTCTTAAATTTACTCATTGTCAAACTCTTTTTCGTCAAAATTGACTGGTTCGTATTCGCTCAGGTCGAATTGGATTCTTCCAACATTTTTAGACATGAAAGAGTACTTATTAACGACTTCGAGTACTCCGTCCACGATGCTATCGGCAACTTCAGAGTCAATAAGTCGCATTTTCGACACAATTACTGGTCCATCCATGGACAAGAAGTTAGCCATCACAGTAAAAACTTCAAACTTTTTCACATATTCGTGATCTTCTGGAAGATCGGAAATACCGCCGCTGACTTCTACTGCATGTCTAATCAGTTTATCGCAAACATGCGAAAAGTCTTCCCTTAATTCCTGCTCTTTCATGTAAGCCCTGATTTCCTGTTCTCTGTCTTTTCTAATTCCACAACTCCATGCTTCAGACACAACGATTGAGCCAATAGGCTTATCTTCGTGCTTTTCAGCAATTTCATAAATTAAATCAGATAAACAAGTAAAAAAAGATGATTTGTCGTCATCAGTTGCAAAATCAATAGGACTAATAAAAGACATTCCACCACCAGCATACAGAGTTGCAACATAAACATTGCAACTATCGCCATGATTGGCAGCCTTATGCTGAATCATGGTTTCAAAACACCTGTTAAACATGATATCCAAGAATGCCTTAAAAGAAGTTTCTGGTAAGTTTCTATTATCAAGCCATTGCTGGATCTTGTCTCCATCGACTACTGCAGAAACAGGAGTGATGCAAACATCAAGAGTAACTTTAGGTTCGTTAAAACTCATTTTATTCCTCGCTCACTTTCTTGTAATGTCCATGATCAACTTGAAAAATCTTGCCTTCTAAGATTAAGTCTTTGAGAATTCTGTGAACGTACACTCTGACCGAGTTGTTCGCTTCAGTCATTCTTTGCTCAGAGACATACTCAACAACAGAGACTGGAGTGAAGTTCTCTTCGCTTTTTTCAACAAAAGAAATTACGCAATCTCGATATGACGGCAAATCTTTTCTGGACTTCTTGATTGTTCTAGAAGAGATAGGCTGACAACTATCCAGAATTTTAATTTCTTTCTTCAAAGAATCTGCTTTATTCCTGATTTGTTCAATTTCTTTTTCAGAAAAGTCAATAGAACCTTTAAAGATAAGGTCGTGGCACATCTCTTTCATTTTTTGTTCTAAAGATGAAAGCTGTGCCTTCATGCTAGAAAGATTACTCCTTCTCGCAGCGATTTCTCCGTAAAGCTTATCTAAGCTAACGCCACCAAGCTCTAACTCACATTCTTGTAAAGTAGACATATTTCTCCTTTTGCCCGAAACTTCTCGGGGCTAGAAAAGTCTACTTCGAAAGTAGCCTACAGTCAACCGTTTTTCTCTAATTTTTGTGGAAAACTCGATTTTTGACTACTTATTTTGAGTTTTATTGACCTTTTCCCCACTTTTTTTAATCAGATCTAGATCAATTTTAACACCAGATTTAATTAAAACTTCTTCAAGCACATTAGCAGTCTCTTCAACGCTCTCTTCACAGAGTTCGGGTCTAACTGCGTGCAGAACCTCATGAATGATCGTATTGATCATGTCTTTTTCATTCAGATTCTTGTTAACCCATATTTGAGGCTTTGCAACGTCTGGATAGTCGCATTCTCCGTAGCTATACCTACTCATGCCCATAGAAGGCATAAACTTTAAAATCCATTTTTTGCTTTTAACTTTGAAAGATACTTTTTTCATCTGTGGAATGTATTATAGCCAACCTTCAGACATTCCTATCCTAATCCAGTCCTCTTTCGTAAAACTTATTTTAAAATCTTCTTTAGATTGTTTTTTTAATTTATGATGAGATGTCATGTGTGGCTTTTTTCCCGATCTTGGACTTTTTTCAGCATCTCTTTTTTGTCTAACTGCTTTTTGTTTAGTTTTTTTAGACATACCGCGAGAGGTGGATGGTGTGTCTTTTGACACTTTTTTAGAAGGTCTACATTTAGGGTAGCCACCACCCTTATTGGAACTAGACCTACCGCATGGTGGGTGCTTTCCGTCTTTGGTCTTTCTAGAAATATCCACCCATTTCTCTTTTAACCATCTTCTTAAATCTGCTTGTTTATTAAAATCCATAATTTTTATTTCAACTTTTACTGAAAAAACCATTTGCATTTATAAAATTAAAGGCTGAAATTTTTATTAATTGTAATCATCATAGGCGCCATGCGCTCTTAAATCAACGACAAACAAAAGGGAGGGTGTCGAATGAAAAGAGTGTACAATGGAAAACGCATATCTAAAAGCGTATATAAGTTTATAAAATTCGTGAAATCCCATCTAGCAGAATGGGGCGTAGATATAGTATGGGGAAGAGGAACCTCAGTTCAGTGCAACGGCTGCACTGCTGCTGGATTTTTTTCTGACGAAGATTTAGTCATGAAAATAGCTACCAAAAACGAATTTTGGCTCGACACTCTTATTCATGAATACGCACATTTTTTGCAATGGATTGAAGGCAACTCCCTTTTTAAGAAATCAGCAAAAGCAATCGAGCACGTAGAGGGCTGGTTTAATAGAGAGGAAATAGGAGCTAGAAGACTTAGTAGATCTTTTTCTATAATTAGAGCTATGGAGAGAGATTGCGAGATGAAGGCTTGCAAAATTGCTAAAAAATTTAAGCTACCTATAAATTCAAGAGGCTATGCAAGAAGAGCCAATCTTTATATATATACTCATTGGATTATGGAGCAAGAGAGAAGATTTTGGGCATACAAGAAAAACCCTCTACACAGCAGATATATACTTTCTCTTATGCCTAATAATTTTAAGAAACATACGCACAAAAGTATACCACCAAAAATACTGAAAGCTTTAAATTCTTATGTATGAATTACTTTCTTTGCTCCCAAGCAGTGAAAAAATTATTTGGTCTTATCATTCTTTTGTTATGATATTTCATCCATATTCTACCTAAATCTTTTATAACTGTAGAATTAGGATTTGCTGGATGATGCATTACAGATTCAGGTGCGCAAAATAAATTCCCAGAATCGTCTCTACATTGCCCACTTTTCATTTGAATTTCTGGATTAATATCATCTTTCATATATTTAGAAAAATTGGTCGCAGCATTTCCTCTTATTATATTAGGCAATAGTCCTAAATTGGTTTGATTGTAATATGCTCTTAGGCATACTTGGTTTATAAGAGGGTTTTTGTTTAATATATCAATCATGTCGTTTATGTCTATAAACTCAATGAGTCTCCAATCGTCCTCTAAGTGAAAAACATAAGGTGTTTTTACATCAGACCAGCACCACTTGACAGCTTTTGTAAAAGAACACGAATCAGATAAACGATAATCTACTTTTCCAAAAAATCTGCTCGCTACATTTACAACTTTCATCATGCTTTTTTCTGTCGAATGAGGGGCTGGATCTACATTTAGTCGTAAAAGAAAATCTTTTAAATTTAACTTGGTCTTTTTTGCAAAGCTTTCGTATGTTTGCTCTATGAGAGATGGGCGCACCATCGCAGTAGTCGTAAAAGTTATTGATTCATTCATATATGGTTCCGAAAGTAGTTATCGTTTTACCCATACCATTTATCATTATATGACAATTTCTTTTGTTAGAGCCATATCTGATTTCACCCACTTGATCGTCATGAATGTTTTGCAGAATTATTGTGTCTGGACTACTCATACTCCAATAAATATCCCAGTCACTCTTACCAGTAAAAATAGCTTTTTTGTTTTCATTAAGTAAAAGCAGTCCAGACAAGCTTTCTTTATCTGATAATTTTATCTTCAGAACTATTTCTTTATTTTTTATATGCCTTTCAGAATAATTTATGGTTTCTTTTAGCTTTATATTAACATTATTACTTATTGTAGATCTGTATGTTTCATGGTTTTTAGAATCATTACTATCTATTCTTATTACAGCACATTTTCCATTAGTTTTCAAAAAACTAAAATCTGCCAAGTTTATTTTTTCACTCATGAATTTTACATTTGGCATAGGTATTTTTATAGCAGTCATTAATAGACCTATAATTACATTTTGGTTTATATGATCATCTTTTGATACTTCCTTTTTCCAATTGAGCCAATCATGAGATAAAAGTATATTGGTTATCGCCTTTTCAGAAAGAGCGAAAGCACCAGACGGATGACTATTCATTAGACTGGCACCGCTCCAATTTTGGTATTTTTTATGCATTTCTTTAGGCATAAATTTTTTAATTATATTTTCATAGCTATTATTAGACAAATTCTCATTATGCCATACCACATCTGAGCAAACGCAAACTGGTGTTTGATAATTAAAGTATACGTCAAGTAACTCTAATATTTTGCCACAGTCTACTGCATATTCGTTAGTAATGAATAAGGTCCATTTAGGTATTTTATTTAAATTTTTCAATGTATCTAAATACTCAAATATCATTTCATTACTAGATTTTTCCGTAAAATGCCAATTAATCTTGCTATATATGTTTTTGGGCTTCTTGTGAGTATTAGATAAAAAGCTTATTGATAATCTTTCACATTTGTTCAATAAATTAAAATTAAAAAAATCATCAATATATGCATTTTGCCAATTATTGATGTTTTTAATAGAAACAGCTATCTCTATATCAGATTGCATATGTTTATTTCGACTAAATTAATTAATTGAATAACCAGCGTAAAGTAGCCGATAAATAGCACATGAAAGAAAATTTATACGTATTTCAATGGATATCAGATCTTGGCGGTGCTGACACAAGATTAAAAGAGTTACTTATCTTACTAAAAGACAGCTACAATATAACATTAATACCTAATGATGATTTTAGATTAAATGAAAAGCATAACACTGATTTTTTAGATAATTTAAAAATTAAATATCACAGTGCCAGCGAACTACCAGATAAATTACATGGTTATGCATATGCAAACTGTAATTTCAGAATATTTAGTGATAAACACAGAATAAACAAAATAAAAGATTCAGGACTAAAGTTTCTTTGGTCTAATGACATGATGTGGCACACTCCAGAAGAATTGGCAGCAGTAAAAAATAATCAAATTGACGTTGCTCTATATACTTCGGTGTTTCATAAAAATATAATTAATGCTGAAGTTATGAAGCAAAATCCTTATCAAAAAACCTTCGTCATAGAAAACTACTTTGATTCAGATACTTGGCCTCTGTTGCTAAGGTCAAAAAGACCTTATACTGTTTTTGGAAAACATAGCAGAGATGATCTTCTGAAATTTTCAGAAAACTTTCCAGTTTTTTATGAGCAAGTCACTAATGGACTTGAATCATCGTTTTCAGTGCTAGGCTGGTCTGATCAGTTAGACCAAAAGTATTCTTGGCATACCTTTGATGCTAGATGGAGAATGTACGCGACTAACGCAATGCCCACCATTCAGTGGCTGGCAGATCTTGACGTTTTCTTATATAACTGCAATCATAAGTTTATAGAGAATCAAAGTAGGTCCGTAATAGAAGCTCAGCTCACTGGATGCCCTATCATCGCGCCAAGAAAATGGAATTTCCCTAACATGATTCCATACCCGCATGGGGGCTGCTGCTATGACAGTATAGAAGAAGCCAGAGAATACGCTACCTCCATGTGTGATTTTAACATAAGAACAAAAGCTGGAAAAATAGCAAGCGAAGCAACCAGAGAAGAGTGGTGCAATAAAGAAAAATCAATTAATAAATGGAACAGTCTAATAAATTTAGCTAATCAGAAAATAGAGGTCAGTATATGAAGACTTTAATTTGGTCAGTTGCTTGGGGAGATTATAGGTACATGCTGCAGTCACTTGTGTACAGTATGAGGAATTGTGGCATCAACCATGACATATTGGTTTATTGCGATGAACCGCTTCATGGATGTATTTCCAAAAGGATGGATCCATCAATACAATTAGATCAGACTCAATATTGGAAATTCGATTATTTACAAAAAGTGGCTAGTATGGACTACGACGTATTAGTATTTATAGACAGTGACCACTATTTTGTTAGAAAACCAAACCAGGATTTTTATGAAATGCTTGCTGGCGACAAATGGCACAGCTTCCTTGAAAGCCCACTTAACTCAGATGATACTAAAAGAGCAGATTGGTGGGGAGCGAAAAATAAGGACATGACTACTCTATGGAGAGCATTTGGGGTTGGGCAAAATATAGTTTATAATACAAACGGTGGATTTTGGATTTGCAAGAAAGAATTTGCTAAAGCAGCAAAAGATACAGTGCTAGCTTTCAAGGAAATTCAGGCAAGAGCAAATTATAATTTTCCAGAAGAAGTAGGAATAGCCGTTTTAAGTCATATGTTTAGCAAAGACTATTCAGCAAGATTTCATTCAAATCACATGGATACTTGGGCAAGCGAATGGACTGGCGTAATGAGAGATAAAGTTCCAGACGGAAATCCATGGAAGTTTATAGAGTATATGACTCATAAAGATTCGATGGTAAACCCAGCTATAGTCCATGCGATGAGAAGCAAAACTGCACTAGTCAACTTAGGAAAGCAAATAATGCAAGACAATAAAGACAGATCTTATGCATAATAAAAATGATAAACATCAAACTGTTCTTGTATGCTTTGACGGATTAAACATAGCAACATACCCATATTGCTGTTGGCATAAAAGAGGAGAAAATATAACAAATTTAGTGAATAAGGCGTTTTCTTGGATAAGCGATAAAAGCAAAAAAAAGATGAATAAGTTTCAAAAACACTTTAACGTATCTGATCACGGAGATGGAGCTTATTCTACTTGTTCAGAAATATATGACGATAGGATGATACCATGCTTTTCTTTTGATCATTGGAAAGAATGTAAAATAGAAGATTATGAAATATGTTGTGATCAAATAAAAAAAAATGCAAATAAAATCCATAAAATTAATAAATTACTTTGGATAGGACAAGTTAGCCATCCAACTAGGCGATTGTTGATAGATAAATTTAATGATAAATCTAAAATGCACATCATAGGACTAAAAGATCACTGGGGCCATAATCCAGAATACAAAGGTCCATATATATCTTTACCAGAACATTGTGATTATAAATATTTATTAGATTTGCAAGGCAATGGATATAGTGCTAGAGCTAAATTTTTAATGTTTACAAAAAGACCGCTATTTTATCAAAATAGAAAATTTCACGAGTATTGGTTTTGGGACCTTGTCCCCTTCTTTCATTATATACCAATAAATGAAGATCTTTCTAATTTAAATGAGATGATAAATTGGGCAGAAAAAAATGAAGATCAAGTAAATATAATAGCAAACAATGCATATAAATATGCATGTGAAAATCTAACTAAAGAAAAAGCCATAAGCAGGTTAAAGCAAATATTATATAAATTAGGTACTGGAGAATACAATTAATGCAAATAACACATAGAGGAGAATTTTCTAAATTAATTGACCACTACGGATTAAAAGTGGGAGCAGAAATAGGCGTGCAGGCTGGTTGCTTTTCAGAATGTCTTCTTAATTCTAAAATAGAAAAATTATATTTAATAGATTGTTGGGAACATCAAGATAACTACTACGATATAGCTAATGTTTCAAATGGTGAGCAAAAAAAACTTTTTGATTTAGTAAGTAACAAATTTAAAAATGATAGTAGAGTGGAAATAATTAAAAGTTACAGTATTGATGCTTCTGAAAGATTCTCTCATAATTTTTTTGATTTTATATACTTAGATGCAGACCATAAATACAATGCAGTAAAAAAAGACATAAAAGTTTGGTATAAAAGATTAAAAAATAAAGGCATAATATCTGGTCATGATTATCTAGATGGGATACATAATAGATGTGAATTTGGAGTTAAATCTGCGGTAGATGAGTTTTTTTTAAAAAACAATCAAAAAGTAAATATAACCACACATGATCACCCATGGGCTTCTTGGTACGTAATAAAAAATGAAACCTAAATCTAAAAATGAAAAATACATACATATGTGCATGAGCTATACGGATAATTTTTCCGAATTATGCTCATTGTGCATAGATGGCATGTTTCATGATAAAATAATTCAGCATTTAAACCTCACAGAATGCCAAAATGTATACAATGGATTTGCATCAAGCGGTTGGTACGAATCTATAAAAAATAAAATTAATTTTCTCTTACAAGTATCTAATACCTTAAGTGAAAATTGTTTATTAGGACTTTCTGATGTCGATATTCAATATTTTAATCCTGAAAAAATATATAATCTAAAAAATTATTTTATTAATGATATAAATTTAGAATATTTAGGAATACACGAAGATATTTATGAACATAATGAAATAGCTAATACTGGTTTCTTTTTAATTAGAAATTGTAAAAAAATTAAAGAAATGCTCCAGAATATTGTGTCGCAAGATATTTCAAAAAAACCTCTTGGAGATCAAACTATAATTAATGAATATATAATTTCTAAAAAATTAAATTATAAATTACTACCCTCAAAAAATTTCATGGTTGGCTGTACTGATGATTTTATAAAAACAATAAAACCAAACGAAATATTTATTCACCACGCAATAGGTGCATATAATATAGAACAAAAAAAACAACAATTACAGGAAGTAAGAAAATTAATAGGCTTAAAAGAGCATAATTGGAATAAAGAAATAAAAAGAAATGTAAATATGATATTGTATAAAAACGGAAACAGAATTTAATATGAGAACACTAGTAACAGGCGGAGCTGGCTTCATAGGCTCAAACTTAGTAGACAAATTAATAGAAAATGGGAACGAAGTCATAGTAATAGACAATGAATCTTCTGATGCTCACGATAATTTCTATTGGAATTCTTACGCTAATAATAATAAGTTAGACATATGTGATTACAAAAATACTAGAGAGCTTTACGAGGGAGTGGACTGTGTTTTCCATCTAGCAGCAGAAGCGCGCATACAGCCATGCATAGACAACCCCATAAGGGCAGCTCAGGCAAATGTCGTAGGCACCTGCACAGTGCTTCAGTGCGCAAGAGAGGCTGGAGTCAAGAGGCTAGTTTACTCAGGAACATCTGCAGCTTATGGACTGGCTAACTCAGCACCCATGCATGAAAATATGCCAACAGATTGCCTAAATCCATATTCGGTGACAAAGGTAGCTGGAGAGGACATGTGCAAGATGTACTATAAGCTATACGGTCTAGAAACAGTATGCTTCAGATATTTTAATGTATATGGAGAAAGACAGCCAATCAAAGGCCAATACGCTCCAGTCATTGGCATATTCTTAAGACAATTTAAAAACAATCAGTACCTCACTATAGTAGGAGATGGAGAGCAGAAAAGAGATTTTATACACGTAAGTGATGTGGTGAATGCAAATATAAAGGCATCTGAAATTTCAAAACAAGAATATTACACGACAGATGACATGACATACAGAATTTGGGAATATGGAGCTGTTTTAAATATAGGTTCTGGAAAATGCCATTCCATTAACGATATATCTAAAATGATAAGTAATAATCGTGTGCATTTACCTCCCAGGATGGGTGAAGCAAAAATTACATTAGCAAACAATAATTTAGCCAAGTCAATATTAAAATGGGAACCTAAAATAGAAGTTGAAGACTGGATCAAGCATCAATTATGACACATCCCACACACAACTATAAATATCTAGAAGAAGTTTATGAAAAGTATAAACATAAAAGTCTAGATAAGACTAGAGAATGTCACCTATATATAAATAAAAAAGAATATTTTGACTTTTTAACAGTTATACCCAAGAGTGGAAGAGACAGTCATTTCTCATGCACTATAAGATCTTATAAAGAATCTCTATTAAATAGCGAAAACTCACACCACATTATAGTTGTAGAACACTCAGAGTATCCAGATGCAAAAAATTACTGTAGAGAAAACAATATAGACTATGTATTTGTGCCAAGAGGAGGAGATTTATTTAACAAATGTCTTTGCATGAATATCGGATCCTTATGCCACGACTCTAAATATATTCATTTTCATGATATAGACATTTTAATACCTAAAGAATTCTGGCCAAAATTGAGGAAGAATATGACTGGACATGATGTTGTTCAGTCTTTTAGCGGAAGAAAAGTTAATTATATATCTGAAATGTATACACATATGCTATTTAATGGATCTATGTCAATAGAATCTATAATAAGCAGAAAGGAAGCGTGGCAAGCTGGAAGAAGTGGGGCTCCAGGAGGCTCTTTAGTAATAAAAAGAGAACTGTTCGAAAAAATCGGTGGCTTTGACCCGTATTATTTTCAAGCATATTCAATAGAAGATCAGTTTTTTGTGGACAAAATAGAAATATTTAGTCCATTCAGAGGTTGCGAAAATCCTCCAATAGAAATGTTCCATATGTGGCACCAAAGTAATGAACAAACTACTCCATTAAACATAAGAAAAAATGGCCTTAAGGCAAGAAAGTATTTTCATACTATGTCTAATCATGAAAAGATAAAAATACTTTCATTGTATAAAGATCATCTAAATTCTCAAAAAGAAATTTTAGATCAAAAGGAAAGAAATGCTAATTGAAGATTTTGATAAAATATTTTGTATAAATTTAGAAAAAAGAAAAGATCGCAAATCTCAGTGCGATGAAATATTTGACAGATATAATCTACAGGTAGAATATGTAAAAGCTTTTGATGGATCTCAAATAGTAGATACAAAAGGACTTAAGCCTGGAGCTGCTGGATGCTGCATGTCTCACCAGTATATATATAAGAAAATGAAGGAAAACAATTACAAAAGCATATTAATACTAGAAGATGATGTAGAATTTCATACAAACTTTAAAAAGTTGTTTAACGAATATTACAAATATGTACCTGAAAATTGGAATTTATTATTTTTTGGGGGCAGTCACAACGAAGAACCTAAAAAAATAAACGAATATGTTCATAAATTAAAAAAGACTTTTACTACACATTGCTATGCAGTTAAAGACATAGCACTAAATAGCTTGCTAGAGCAGTTTGATGATAAAAATATATTTAACTTACCAGCAGATGTTCATTTATACAAAATTCAAAAAAAAATACCATGCTATGGTTTTTGTCATCATATTGCATGGCAAAGAGAGGGTTGGTCAGATATTGAAGAAGGGCACAGGAGTTATGATTTCTTAAAATGACTAGTATAAAAACCTATATAGATTGGGAATATAATATAAAGCCTTCTTATGATCATAAATGGGAAAATTCTTCCTTAGATGAGTGCGATGTTATCATATCAGTAAATAGAATATCAAAATTTAACGTTGAAAAGAAAAAAGTGTTTTGGCTTTATGAGCCAAGAGCAATTTATCCAGATTTATACAATATAGTACAAGCTAGAAAACTAAATTACGACTTAATCGCCACTCATATGGAAAAAATAGATTCTAAAAATAACTATATTACTATACCCCCATGTTTTCCCTCATGGATAGAAAAAGATGAACACCAAGTATACGAAAAAACAAAAAATATTAGTATGATAGCTTCTTCTAAAGTTATGTGCAATGGGCACAAGTACAGGCAAGATGTTGCCAATAGTTTTAGCTGTACTATTGATCTATATGGTCATGGAAGATCAAAAACATTAGACAAAAAGATTGAAGGCCTTAAAGAGTATAGATTTTCTATAGCAATGGAAAATAGCAGAGAAAACAATTATTATACAGAGAAAATAATAGACTGTTTCTTAACTGGCACCATACCGATTTATTGGGGTTGTAAAAATATTAATGACATATTTGATCCCAATGGAATAATTGAATTACAATGGTTTATAAATAATTATAAAGATTTTAATTACCAAGAAGAATACAGTAAAAGAAAAGATGCAATTTTCATAAATTACCACAAAGCATTAAAAATGAATTTAACTTCTTCTGATGGTATAAATGAAATAATTAGTAGAATTTTTTAATTTAACTTATTTAAGTTTGCAAAATCTTCTTCATTACAGTAATGATATGTAACTATATCTTCTAATTTAACGTTTTCTAATGAAGCATCTCTTGGTGAGCTGCACTGAAACATATTACCTTTGCATACCATATGATGGTCAATTTTTGCACCCTTAATCCAAGCGCCCATGGTGACATCTGAATTATTAGATATAGGATAAACTCTATTTGATTTTAAATATTTTTTAATATGCATTAAGGATGATTTAGACATAGCAAAACCAGCGCCACCGCTAAAAAACCTCAATGGACATTTGACAAAAAAATTAGATCTAGGTTGTTTGTTTTCCAAAATACCAGTTCTTCCTACCATGGCATTTGAGTTGGAATCGTAATTTTTCAAAATATTTTCCAATTTATCAACAAATATAAAAGTGTCATCATCACAAAAAAAGCACCAATCATATTGATCAAAATTATATTTTGTAACAAAATAATGGTACTTCAAATAAGTATAATCATAAGAGTCATTTCCATTAGGAGTAATCAGTGAATGTGTCTTATTGGCTCCACGGCCCGTAAGGTATATATAATTACTGCTGCCGCCAATTTTTTTAATCCATGAATTTTCTTGCCATACTCGTCTACTACTTTCATATCTTAAACAAGAAAGGATACAATATGATATTTTCATATTATATATTATTTATAAACGATAAAAATATACCTTTAATTTATTATGATAACAGTTAATTTAAACGGAAGAACTGGAAATAACCTATTTCAAATAGCTGCTGCTATAGCTGTAGCTAAAAGAAATAATACGGAAGCCTTCTATTTGGGCGATGATTCTTACATCAAAGGATTTAAATTAAAAGGAATAAGTAAAGCTACAAAAAGAGCTGAGTATATATTTGAGGAAAGAAAGTTCAATTTTGATGATTCATTTTACACTTTAGGTGACAAGACTCATCTAGAGGGATACTTCCAATCTGAAAAAAACTTTATACATGCAGAAGACGAAGTAAGAAGGTGTTTTTCATTTGATCATAGTGTCGTAGAAAATGCAAAAAACTATAACAATGGAAAATATAAAAATATTTTAAATGGAGAAAATGCCACAGCAATACATGTCAGAAGAACAGATTATCTAAAATATCCAAATATATATCCTGAATACACATTAGATTATTATCAAAACTGTTTATCAACAATACAGGAAAAAGGAAAATTATTAGTATTTTCAGATGATTTGAATTGGTGCATAAATAGCTTTAAAGGTCAAAACTATGATTTTATTGATATGCCGCCCTTGCCTTCTATGTATCTTATGAGTAACTGCAAAAATATTGTAATGGCTAATAGCACCTTTAGCTGGTGGGCAGCTTGGTTGGGTAAGTCAGAAAATGTAAGATGTCCAAAAAATTGGTTTGGTAAAAAATGGCCTCATCAAGAAAAGCACCATTCTCAAGAGGAATGTACAAAAGATTTATTTCCAAAAGGCTGGCAATTGATCTAACCAGTCCACCAGTCTTCATATATTAAATTATGACTAGACACATCGGGCTTATCCAAAAAATATCCATAATGGCTCAGTATAGATCTCATTTCATTTTTCATATCACTACCTCTATGATATTCATCATGCTCAATAGTAATTGAATTAAATCTAAACTGATGCAATGGAAGATTCCTTAGACAGTCAAGAGTAGCTCCATCTATGTCTAAAGATAAATAATCAATTTGTAATGGCACTTTGTTTTCCGTAAAACAACTTAAAAAGTCAAAATTAGTAGCATCACATATAACAATTTTATTTATTCTACTTTTATACCATAAGTCTGTTATGTTCGAAATTTCAAAGCTTATTCCATTCCATCCTATTTTTTCTAACATATATGAATTACTATTGTCTACAGGATGACATGCTCCTATTTCTATATAAAACCCATTTAGTATTTTATTAGCTTTTTCAAAAGCATATAGATCTTGACCTGATTGAGAATAAGAATTCATTTTTTAATCTTTTCTGCCCCATACCACACAAAAGGATAATTAAACTTAGCACTAAAACCACTATTCTCGATATGTCGGATACATTGATTCATTAATAAATCGCTATCTAATAAAATATCATGAAACTGTATTTGTAAGAAATTTACGTTTTCAAATAAATTATTCTCAGCCATAAAAGGCACAAGAATGTATTCAAAACCTTCGCAGTTAATTTGCAAGACATCTATGGTCCCATCAATTGATTTGAAAAATTCCTTAGCATTTTTAAGCTCTATTTTTCTTTTTGTTTTCAAATCATTTACTTTAAACATAGATGAAGCATCTTCTTCTATATTTATAAAATCTTCTACGAGATCACCTGTTGTCAAGCCAAAATTATTGATCTCACAATAATTGCTAAAATGCAATTTGCAGGATTCTAGAACATATTCCCTTATAGGCTCTACTCCTATACATCTGCATCCGTAAGTCTTGTTCATATGATGAAGCCAACTACCCTTATATGAACCTATATCTACTATTAGACTATCTTTGTATAATTCGTGCTTATGAAGAAATTCATACACATCATTATCTTTATACCATAAATCTAGCATTTCTTTTTTCATAAATAATTGCATATTTTAAAATTCTGTGTTTTCTGCAACGATAAGACCGTCTCCCCATCCTCCACGATATGGATCCGAAAAATAAAGCTTACATTTCATATGGGTAGATAATATTTCTAAACATGGATAATATGTATTTATGTTTTCTCCGAAATGGGTACTAATAAAATAATAATGTATTTTATTAATTAAATTGTTACTTAAAACTTCTTCTAATAAAGATATTTCTGATCCTTGGATATCAGCATGAAGTATGTCTAATTTTTCAATATTATTTTCTTCCATCATTTTTTTTACAGTCAATCTTGGAACTTTATTTGTGTCAAAATCTGGAACTGCCTGATAATGCTTAGGCACTCCTACATATCCGTGATAAAATATGGCCTTAGTAAGGTGCTGATTTTTCCAATATGTTTTTACTTCCTCTAATATTTCAAGCCTCGGATCGTTATTTATAATAATGCATTTATTATCAAACCATTTTTCAAAAAGAACAGAGTAAAAAGACCCACCCACTCCAGCGCTCCCAAGCTCTATCATGCTTGGATTTATTGTTGTTATTGTTTTTAACAACTCGCAAAATATATCTACTTGAGGTTTCTCGCATGACCAGTCATAAGATTTAATAATATTAAATTGATCCAAATTTGACAAAGTTGGATCAATATTCTTCATATATTTTATTTGAGGATGATTGTATCTATCTTGGTTCATAAAATATATTTACTATTTTAAATATAAATTTCATGCATTTTATTTTCTTAATATTTGATAATTTTTTATAAAATATTCAATTGTACTATTTAATCCATCATCTAAATCTGTAAATTTAAAATCTGAAAAGTATTTCTTAAATACATGATTTTCAGAGTTTTTCTTCATTATACCCTCAGGCTTGCTTTTATCAAAAAAAACACTACCTTTAAAATTCATTATTTTTACTATATGACTAACTACCTCTTCTATAGTATAAGTTATTCCTGGAGATATAATCATGGTATTTTCTATGTAAGGTTTCAAATTCATTATATAATCAATTATATTAGCAAAATCTTTTATATATATAAATTCTCTTTCAGCCTTACCACTACCCCATATCTCTAATATTGTATTATTCTTCTTTGCTAACCAGCATTTATGTATTAAACTTGGTATAACATGTCCATTTTGCAAATTATAATTGTCATTTTCTCCATATAAATTGCAAGGTATAACGCATGAGCTTTTTATTCCATATTGCTGTCTTAGCGCTCTTGAGCCGACTTCTAACATTCTTTTAGAGTATGCATATCCAAAATTAGTATGATGAGGTTCGCCGTCGTGCAGATATTCCTCCTTAAGAGGTATCTTCCCATTCGCTGGAAAAGCACAAGTTGATATTACAAATAAAGCTTTTTTAAGTTTAAAATTCTTACATGCATTCATTATATTTACATTCATTATCATATTGTCAGAAAAAAAATCATATACAAAATCAGTATTAGCCTTAACTCCACCAACTTTGGCTGCAGCATGTACAACAGAGTCTATTTTATTTTTATTAATATAATTTGCAACTTCTTCATAATTAAGAACATCAAGTTCTTGCTTACAAGGCTTTAGCCCAAAGCTAATAGCATTACCAAGAAGGCCATTGCCTCCAGTTATCAAAGTATTACTCACTGAATTATCTCCAAATTTTCATCTCTTAAACCCCAATTTACGTTATTTGCATAAAAAAAGTTAGGAACTAAATGCTTGTTAAAAAGGTGATTATTTTTAGAGCCATCACCATAAGGCGGCTGACATAAATGATAAAATTTCATCTTATTAATATCCTCCAGATCTCCTCCGTATTCATATACTTGCATTAATCTACGATGAAATTCGATATCCTGCCATCCCCAATAAATAAGCTCTTCATACCAGCCACTGCTTGACTCCCAAAGCATCCTGTTCATAAGTAAACATATAGATGCACCTAAAAAATCAATACCTCCAGCTATCTTATCATGCTTTAATGATATTTTATCATTTAATAATGATTCAAGCGCAATATGATCTGATATATTAGTGTACATTTCAAAAGGAACATTATATCTAGATCCCCAATAAAATTTCATATTTTTTTCTTCTTCCATATTTTTTACAAAAGCATATAAAGATAAAAAAGTTTCATATCTAACAAAACAGTCTGAATCCCAAAATATAACATATTTTCCTGTGCTTTTTCTAAAAGCAGTATTAATAGGATGCACTATTGAATAGTTTGCATTTTTATTATATTTCTTAGCTATTTCTGGACTAACATATACACATTTAAAATTTTTATGCTTTTTTCTAATGATTACATCTACAATTTTATTCTCACTGCCCCAATCGCAAAGTACTAATTCAACATCACTTACATTGAGTTTTTCTAAATTAGAAATTGTTTGATTTATATTTAACTCTAGAGTTTTTGAGCCATTATATCTAAAACTATCATTCTTACCTGGTACTAATATTGAAAGTAGCATATTTATTTATTTATTTTATCGTTAAATATCATTTTTTAAAGTATTAATAGATAAATGTTGTAAAAATATTAAACAATTAGGAGTATTTATATGAAAGTTTTTTTAATGCACAAAAAGGGCTTCAACGAACGTTTTTTAAAAGTAACTGATTTAATAATGAAATGCAATTTTGTAGAGGATGTTGAGATAATAACATCTGAAAATAGTGAAATTAAATTTTCAACTATGGAAGAGAAGAAAAAAAAATTGCCATCAGACTTCCCATTTGTAGAAATTAATACTGGCAACAGATCATTGATACACAAGCAGTTTTCTGCTTTTAAAAAAATTGCTAATCAAGAAAAGCCAGCTATTATATTAGAGGACGATGTTATCTTTGAACCTGCAAATTTAGATATTTTTGTGAAAAACTTTCATACGATACCAGAAGACTGGGAATTTTGTTTCTTTGGAACTGGATGCGGTTTAACCATAGAGGGAAATGGTTTTGTTAAAAATACCAATAGACTAAAATCAAAATGCACAGATAGCATGGTAATCAGGCCATCAGCAGCGAAAAAAATATATGAAGATATGATTACTGACAATGCGCATCTTCCAATAGATTGGGACCTTAATTACAGATTTTTAAAATTAAATACAATTGTATATTGGCATGAACCTGGCATAGTCGTGCAAGGTTCTCAAAATGGTACATATCAAAGTGAAATACAAGGAAAGCCATGAAAATAAAATTTGCAGGATGGTGGAATGTTGATTATAATATTTTTCTTTTTGTAAATGATATATGGAATATTAACGGCTCTTTCAATGATTTTATAACATATGAAAATGACTATACTCATCTTGTTATAATGAATTATGTTAATAATTCTGCATATAGAATAGAAAAAGAAAAAACATATGGAATTGTAATAGAGCCATATTGGTCAGAAAACTTTGACAAAAATATGTTGAATTATTGCAAAAAAATAATAACATATCAGCCAGAAAAATATCAATTTGACAGAACTGTTCATTATCCATTAATTGGGACGCATAGGCTTTATGATGCAAATTCAGATGGAAGTGGAGAAATAACGCCACACGAGGGAAGAACTAAAAATATTATTTCTAGTAAATTTGAAAAAAATAAAAAACTTTCTATCATAGTATCAAATGCTCCTCATGATTCCAGAAATTATACTAATTATAACAAAAGAAGAGAATTGGTGCAAAAATTAATGAATTCTGACATAGATTTTGACATGTACGGTAGAGGATGGAATTTGCATGACAAAAGATACAAAGGTCCTTTAATGAATAAAATAAATGGAATTTCAAAATATGAATATTCTTTATGTTTAGAAAATTCATCTATTAGTGGAAATATAACTGAAAAATTTATAGATGCAATACTATGCGATACTATACCTATATACAATGGACATAGAGATATAGAAAAATTTTACCCTAATTCATGCGAATATTTAGAGTATGATGGAAATGAAATACATAGGATAAAAGAAATAATAAATAGCAATAAAACATTAAAAGATTATAGTATAGATAAAGCTAAAAGTCTTTACTTAAATACCTATAATCCAATAAAAATTATAATTGATGAAATATCTAAACAAGATTAAATTGGCCTCCACACTATTAGTGAATGGCCTTCTATAAAATAGCTTCCGCTATGTATTCTTCTCTTGTCAATTATCTCTAATTTGCCTTGACTTTGTAATTTTTCTAAATAAGGAAGATATCCGTTTAGATAATTTCTTTTATGAAAGTATTTTATTGAAAGTTGATCTATAAATTTTTCTTTATTAAGCAATTCCTCTATAGGCTCCATATGTATGCATAATCTAGGTTTATTTTGCAATACATAATCAATAAAAGGCATAAAATTAGAGCCGATTTGCTCTAATGCTGCTATGGAATATATTAAACTATTTTCTTTTATTTTTACATTGTAATCGGGAGCAAAAAAATTAAAGTTATATGGAATAATTCTTGAGTTTAAATTTTTATTTATTTCAGATATCAAATTTTGAGAAGCGAAAGCCCAATCTAGGCCATGTAAGCCTAAATCTGTCCTCCTGTCTCTTAATCTCAATAAATGATATCCTGGACCGCATCCAAATTCATATATATTACATATATCGCTACTTATATAATGATCTAATATAGAGTCTATGAAGCAAATATGAATCTTATAGTCAAAATTTTCTGCTAATGGATTTATAATGTCTCCCATCCACCTTACATATCTATTCTTGCCATGATATTTAGGTATGAGAGAATCTATATTATGAGTATTTTTAAATAGCTCTAGATTTTCTCCCCATCCCTTTTCCCAATCATCAATTCTATGACTTCCACTTTTTACTATCTCACTAGTAAGTACCTCTAAAACATGAATAAAATATTTTTCTTTTTCATGTAAGGTTAAATCTTCGTACAATAAATTATAGTTATTGATTCTGTCACTGTTGTATTTGCTTATTTCAAAGCCTAAAATTTCATTAAAGTGATAATTATTGATTCTATTTGCCATATAAAGCCTTTTGCCATAAGTATGTTTTTTGAAGTCCTTCATCTAAAGATATAAAGTTATCCTTACTAAATTCTAGCATATATCTGTTCAAACTTAAATTTACTACTGAAGGATTCCCAGCCAATCCATAGCTATTGTCTATGGGAAAATTAACTGGACAATTTGTAATCTTTCCTATTTTATTTGCTAAATCTTTAATTGTAATTACAGAATTTCCAGCAACATTATATATGGAATGTTTGCCGCTGATAGATATATTCCATATCATTTCTATAATATCTGATATGTAGCCATATGTTCGTATGGAGGATCCACTGTCTAAAAGTCTAATTTCTTGTTTTTCAAATGCTTTTTGAAACAATGAATTCAATACTCTTTGGTCATTTTTTTTAGTTCCTGGGCCATAAGCTAAGCTCAATCTTATTATTTTAACATTATATCCCATTTCTTTATAAGCTTGGCATATAGACTCTCCGCATCTCTTCCCCTCAATGTAGCAAGACCTAGGATGAGATGTGTTTGAAATGCCTATCTGATCTTCATTAATATTTTCGTAGTCTAAGCCACTGTAAATCTCGCTTGTACTCATGAAAACAAATGTGCCATTATTAGTTAAATTTTCAAATAATTTAATGGTAGAATATGTGTTTAATTGAATTGTCTTTACTTTATTTTCTAAAAATTTGTTTGGCTGAGCGTATCCTGCACAATGAAAGATATAATCATACTTAGGCATGTTTTTCAATTCTTCTAAAGCCTTTTCATCTGTAATATCTTTTTTTATAATAGTGCAATTTTCATATAAACCATTAAATATGGGATCAATATCACTATTAATCCAACATGTAATTTTTACACGGTCAACATTGTCTATTAATTTTAAACATTTGAGTATGTAAACTCCTACTATACCAGAAGCTCCAGTTATTAGTATATTTTTATTTTTAACAATAGAAATATCAACTTTTTTTAAGATGTTTATACAATCATCTTCTATGATCTTAAGCATTGAATAATCCTGTTTCTAATACTTTCTGAGTTTAATCCATACTTTTTGTCGTGCTCTTGCTTATTACCATAGTTGTATAGAAATTGCCTTGGAACTCCTATATTAAATAATCTATAGCGTCTGCCTTCCAAGCATTTTGAAAGTAAAGGGTTGATTGAACATTCATAAAAAGGTTCAATTACTATAATATTTTCTTTAAAATTTTGAATTACAGCTTTTGCGTCAAATGGACTAACCATATTAGAATATAATAAGCATACATCAATGTCGTTAACAGCATCAATTACAGAATCTAGAGTATTACCAAAACATATAACAAGCGCCTCACTGCCTTCTTTTAGCAAGGAAAATTTATCGTCTTCATTTATATGACTGGATTTATTTTCATATTCACTTAGCCTATAATAAGTAGGACTATTGTTACAATAGTATTTTTTAAGTTGATAATCTAATTCATAAGAAGTTCCAGGAACGCATATCTGCATATTAGGAATACTCAATAAAACCTGAATGTCTCCTGGACAATGATGAGTGCAACCCAGTCCAGCATAGTCATAAGATGAGCCAACACTTACAAAGTTGCCTCCCAAACTTTGATATCCAAAATCTGTCTTTAATTGCTCTAGGGACCTTTCCACCATGAAAGGAGCTATTGTGTGAACAAAAGGTCTAAGCCCCATCCTAGCCATTCCTGCAGCCATGCTAATGGTAGATTGTTCTAGAATTCCTATATTGTAAACTCTATTGGCAAGTGAAGATATCTCTTCTCTAAAACCAAAAACACCTATATCTCCCAATAAAAGAACAGCTTTGTTGTCTGCATACAAAATTTCTTTCATCGAATTTACAAATTGTTTTCGCATATTTATTTAGCAAAAATTGCATCTCCATGAAAATCTTCCCATAAGTTAATTTTTTCAACTAATTTGAAATTATACTTACCAAGTAATTCTACAATTGCTGGTAGCATTTTTTGCCCTACGTATAGTTCTTTTGTAGACCATTCGGTCATGAGTACTTTTACATTATTTAAAATATCTCCAGCTCCATCAAGTATTTCCCATTCAGAACCTTGCGTGTCTATTAACAATATATCTGGTATAACGCTATTTATTGAGCAGTATTCTTTTATGGTAGTCACTGGAACATCTATCTCTTCTTCTACTATCTTTTTTGATAGTATGTGATCTTTTGTATTGTGCCTTATTGATTGTGCGGTTTTATACCAAATATCTCTTTTAGATTGATCTTCTAATTTTGGATCCCAGCATTTAACGAACTTGGTGGTACCTACGTGGTTTGAAAGAGCTATATTATTGCAAATTACACCTTCTGATTTGTAATAATATTCTAATTTAGAAAAAGATTCTGGATCTGGTTCGAATGCATGTATTGCGCAATCATTTCCAAAATTATTTTTTATCTCTTCTACATCCACTCCATCGTAAGCTCCTATCTCAAATATCGTCTTACAGCCTTCAGAGTATGGCTTAATTTTATGCATATTTGAACCACATATTGGATTTTCATGTCTCATTACATTCTCCTTTTTCTATATTGTTTAATATAGCTTCTATCTCTTGTTGACTAGGCGTTTTATGATGCCATGCTGGATTGTTAACCATGCAGTCTATGCCATTACCTTTTATAGTATGAGCTAATATAAAATGAGGTTTATTTTTGTGATTTTTACTTAGAACTGTTTTTATCTTTTTAACATCATGGCCATCAACTGAAGAACATGCCCAACCAAAGCTTTTAAACTTACCCACGATGTCTCCCATATCCAAAGCTCTATCGGTAGAATGGTTATGGTCTAATATGCAGCAAAAATTTTCCATCTTATGATGAGAAGCTAATAAAGCAGACTCCCAGATAGTGCCTTCATTTGCCTCTCCATCTCCTATGATAGTAAACACCTTACCATCCTCCCCTATTATCCTCTTTCCTATTGCCATTCCTAGAGCGAAAGGCATACCATGACCTAAAGAGCCAGTAGAACATTCTATGCCTTTTAGTATAGAAGAAGGATGACCACCAAGCTTTGATTCAAATTTGCAAAAGTTACGCATATCTTCTTCTAAAAGATTAAAATTGTCCATTACTGCGTATAGCCCAAGAGAAGCATGACCCTTAGATAGTACAAACTTATGATTTTGATTTTTTAATAAAAACGAATCATATATCACATATAATAATTCAAGTATTGACAAGGAGCTAGGTATATGCCCTTCTTTACTTTCATAAGAAGCATTTAATATTTTAGAAATTATCTCTTGTTTATTTTTCATAAATTATTTAATTTATTGATATATGCTAAATTCAGACAAATCCTTATGCATACCCGAGCTTTCCAAATCTTCATTGTCATCTTTTATATTTTTTTCAAACAAAAATAAACCTTTAGATGCTTGCTCTGGAGTCATATACATATTCCACCCTATTTCGTCGAAATAGTCGTCTTTGTATAGTCTATCCATATGTCTTCCTTCATACCTTACAACCTTAAACCAATTATAAGCACTGATATCGTTGGTTAGTATCATTCCGCCTTTTCCTATTGAAATATGTTTACGCCTATGAAAAGATAAACAATAATAAGAATCTTTTACATACATATTTTTTTTCATTCTGGTTGCAGAATCATAAACAGGATAAGGAGAAAGTTGATAGCAACCACTCCATTTTTTATCTACAAAGTTCACCTTACATCCAGAGTTTATTATAGTACAAGGAACAGAGACATATGTTCTCTTAGGAATATCTACTACTCCATCTGCTTTTAAATATCTTAGACATAAAAACATTGCATCTGTGCAGTTGTCAACAGAAACTGCATATTTACTGCCTGCATAACTTGCTATTGTTTTTTCAAAAAAATCAACTATATCCCACGGATCTTTAAGTCCATATTTACTTAAAGTGTAACTAAGTAGCTGCTCTTCATATTCGTTAGGATCTAGCATGCTGCACCTAATTTTGAATTTTCTACAGGATCGTACATGGACGGAGTCGGATCCCTAGCTATCTTATCATAATAACTACCCACAATAAATTTTTGCTTAGTAGTGCAAGACTCTAGCTTACAGTTTTCATCATAAGCAAATCCTGGTATTACCCTAAAATCAAAACTCACCCTGGTCTTTCCCGTGTCGTTTTCTTTATTTCCATGCCTACACTGATTCCAATATCCTATAAAAAATTGACCGTATTCTAAATCCAAAGATCTCCAATCTCCCATTCCTGGAATAGTTTCATACCAAACAGTATTTGTCCCAAAACAACTAGTCAATGGTAAAAATACATTTACCTCGCCTAATGGGTGTTTATGGTCTTTATCTCCATCGGAATGCCATTTATACACAGCTTTTGCCCCAGGTCTGCAGAATCGTATACCTGGAGTTGTTTGGAATATCATCACATCATCTTCAAACATAGGATGAATTACTTCTTTAATAAAAGACCTATACAAAAAAATAAATTCTGGCCATCCAGAATCTATTTTTTTATAAAACTCTCTATGCAAAGATGTTTTAGTATCATTGCCTAAAGTTAAATTAGTTTTAACATCCTGTGTGTCAAGGTTGCTTAAATCAAATGCATATATACTTTGCACCATTTCTCTAAAAGTATATTTATTTGTATCAAAATTAACTATTTTCATTATGGCTCCATTTTTTTGTAAATAAAATCATTTATCGTATCATAATGACTGTCATTAATTACTTTGTTAATCAAATCTGCCATTACGTCATCAGCACTAACATATTTACAAGCTAAATGATAATTTATATTTATGTAAGGCATCATATTGTAATACGTTTCTACATTTATATTATTAATAATTTCTTCTAGATCTTTTAACGTTTCCCAGATTATTATGCCTCTGCTGTCAAAAAATTTAAATATTGAATTAGTACCATGATATATTGGAACATTTCCTAACACAAAACAATCTAATATCTTTTCTGTATAATAATAGTCAAAAGGTGATGAATTTTCTATTACTACTGAAAACATGTAATCTACTAAACTATCAGATTTTAATGCTAAAAAATTATCTGCGGTCCCACTTCCATATAGATCTATATTTTTATACATTTTTTCAGCAACAGTATGTCTAAGATCTCTATTTGATCCTCTCATGCTAGAATATATCATAGATATTAGTTTGTTTTTCTTGCTCACTCCATGAATTGAATCCTGTATGGTAACAAAATCTGCTGGCATAAATTTATACTTTAATTTGTTTTTATCTAATAAATCTTTTTTAAATGTAAATATATAATCAAATAAATGCTCATTTTTCAAAACAAATTCATAAGCATGACCGCTTATTATGGGTGGTTCAAGTATCATTGCTATTTTACAATTACTATTATATTTATAAGACATATTAAGACAGCTATCAGTAAATACAGTTATACCGCTATTTTCTTTATCTTCATAAAAATTAATAATGTTTTTAAGCCATATGTTAATTGGAGGAACATAATACTTGTACATATTACCTTCGTCAACTCTACAACCACACATTATACTGGCCTTTTTCCAAGTCTCAGCATGACTTAAATTTGAATCTACTATATTTATATTTTTATATTTTTTCATGACTTAAATTGATAAACTTCTTTAAATATATCTTTTATTATATGTGAATATTGACTAACAAACATGCTTTTGCTTGTACTGTAAATACCTGAAAAATGATTTTTATCTATTACTTTTGAGTCCAAATTTTCAGTTAAACTTTTAACTCTTTCTATAGTAGTTCTTTTTATTGCATCTTCTAATATGTCTTCTCTAACTTCGCAGTTAATAAAAGCAAAAAACTTATTAAATTCTAATAATGGATTTTTTATTAAATCATCATATTCTATTGATATTATTTTTTTACAATCATTACTATTATACAACCATCTTTGCAGATGTATTTTATATTCTTCAGCTATAAATTTCCAATCTTCTAATTGCTGATAAACCATATGAGAATATATAGTATCTATTGGATTTCTGTATAAGTATATTACCTTGTTAAATCCTCCAGTAACGCCTTCATCGCCTCTGCCAACTATTCTGTCATGTAGATGAAATCCCCATGGCTCTTTTTCGCAATATCCTAAGAAGGAGGTAGGGGCGCATGGTCTTTGAATGCACTCTTCTACAACTATTCTAAAATAATGACTTCCAGTCCTTGGATAAGCAACTAACTGAGTCAAAGATGCGTCATAATTTATACTATTCATGTTATCACATATTTTTTCTGCTCAACATATATCCTTCTATTCTCTCTTTTGGAAAACCTGAAATATCAAACGTATTTTTATCTAAATTGGAAAAATGAGTATTTTCAAACCCATTGTCTTGCATATATTGTTCAAAATTAAATTTTGCTCTATTAAGATTATTATTTCCTAGAAGGTATCCGTTTTTAACAATATTTTTTGACAACCATTTGTGTGTATGTATTTTTACATCAGGAGTATGAGATAGACTTCCAACGTCGTTATGTGCAAAAGCAATAGGTATGTCGTCCTTTTCAGAAAGACTTAGACAATCTATTTGAATAACCCTTTCGTTAGCACTAGGGTTATATAAGTCAAAACCCAAACATCTACTCTTACCATAATAATCACATAAAAGATTAAAAGAGACACATCTATTGGTGCCAGCCACAACTATGTAGCCTTCTGATGGTAATTCTAATTTAAAAACAATTTTTTTATAAAATTCATTCACATAATAATTTGAACCAAACTGATCGTGATCATCAAATTCAGGGTTATTATACCAAAAGTCAAAAGTTTCTTGTTCTGTTATTTTTCTCATAAATATATTTCCTTACAATTAGAATGCGAAAATGACTTGTCATTTGAGACAAGAACCCAACCCGTTAATTTATGAAATTCAGATGTTTGCTCATTGTAGTTTGGCAAAAAAACTCTGCAATTTTTGTTTTTTATAATAAATTCCAAATCACGTATTTCATATCTATTGTGCAAAAATAATTCATTTTTAACATCAAAATCGTCTATAATTACATAGTATTTTGAAAAACTATCAATAATTAAAATCAATTCATCCTTCCAAACAGATGCAACATCGCTATGTGCATCTAAGAAAAAAAAGCAAACTTCATTATTAATATTATGGAAATTAATAAGTAAATGACTCAAAAATTGCGGAGACGGCATTTTTTTAAACACAATTTTATTATCATTTAGTAAATAATCAGGAGTTTGATCTCCTATCTCGCATGAAAAGCATTTTATATTATAATTATGTCTAATAAAATATAAAGAGTTTCCTAAATTGGATCCAGTCTCTATAAAATTTTCTGATATGTTTACAATATGATCTATTACATTTAAAAGATGTATATCTCCATGAAATCCTGGACCATGCTTATTTAAGTTAAAATTATTTAATAAATTAAAATACGTATCAAATTTCATATTAAGTAACAACAAATCTTTCCCAATAATTGAATTTTAATTTTTCAAAATTATAGTGTCTATTTTTTATTTCATCAATACATTTTATTAAAAATGATTCATTTATTTCTGAATAATCGTCTATAAAAATAACAGGCAGACTATCATACAACTCCTCTAATCTGCCAACTCTCTTTAACACAGGTATTCTTTTTAAGTAAAGTATTTCCCAAGTTCTATGACAGTCTATTCCATTTCCTGGAGGACTTAATGTGCAATAATGACTTAATATATTATTATAAAATTCTTTTTGGTATTTTATGCTACCATGTTCATCCACGGTGCACCAGCTGCTATTGGCGAAAATATTATAAGGTATTCGTCTTTCATTTGGATTCGTACATATATTATGATTGATATACAAAAGCTTTTTTGGACTTATCTCTTTATCTATTGAGCATATCATTTGTTTTTTGTAGACAGAATTATCTACATAGTCATTTTCTAAACCTATGGGAATTGGCTTAAAATTACTAAATTTTGTTATGATATTTTGTCCATACCATTTCGGAAAATGATGAATGTATTTTTGATATTTTTCATCTATTGGATAATCTCCGTTATGTGTTACTACATTTACCTTACATATATTGTGTTTTATATAGTCAAAAGCATCGTCTACTTTAAGAAACTTTATGTTGCTTAAATTTTTAAACTTATCTCCCCATATCAAATCTTCATATTTTATATCAAAATTAAACATTTTTAAGTATATTATTTACTATAGAGTTTATCGAGCTTGCATATTTTGAATATGGTCTTATGCAATGACAGTCATAGTAGTTTTCATTAACTATGCCCTTTGGATCCCATTTCCAGTCAAGCCTGTCTATTCTATTATGCGCCTGGTGAAACTCTCTTGATAAAGGAAGCACTGAGCCCTGATCTTCGTATTGATTTATCATTTTGCTAGACCACATCTCATCAGCACCCCAATGATAGCACATTTTCCCAAGCCCATTTGGAGTATACTCATGAGTATTATTCTGCCAGAAATTAGTAGCAACAAAATCTTCCCATTTTGAAGGCAATTTTAATATTTTAGTAAACATACTGCCTTTTGCTATATTATAGCAACATGGATATAATATATGTGGCTTTTTCTCATCCTTGCTAGTGTTTAAATTAATAAAGCATTCTTCTGAAAAATCTTTTATATTATCAATAAAGTATTTTCTAGATATTGGAAGCATATCTATATCAGATGTCATCCATACAGTGTCTTGCTCGGTAACTGGGATCCAATATCTTGATATTTGACATTGTGTATTAAGAGGAACTCCGTCGAGTATCGGCATCTTAATAACCTCTCCGTACTCACTGCTTACTTCTTTATTTCCAAAATGGAGAAGAACGGGCGTTACCTGAAACTTTAGCTTCCATATTTTTGATACTAAAGGCCAAAAATCTAAATAAAAACTATCGTCACTAGATGAATGTATAACTTTTTCTATTTTCATTTTAATATAAACCTATATATTTTTCAGCTATATCTTTATTTATGAAAATATTTTCCATAAATTGAGGTGTTCCTATAAATTGCTCGTTCAATATTGGCTTTTTATAAGTATGAGTTGCATCTTTACCCCATTTTCTATCAAATTCATCATGAACAACAAAATCTTTTGAATCAGAATATATAGGATATATGTAATTGTCTAAAAACGACTCATCTTCACCATAATGTTTTATTGAAGATATTCTATTACCTATCAATAATTTCATACTTGATAATTTATCGTTCTTTCTCATGCCAAACATTCCACTTTGAATTTTATTATTATGACCTACATTGTCTCTCATTATATGCAAACTTTTGCCAGACTGAATCCATTCATTTACAGCATCAACTTCTCTTTCTGTTATATGACTATCCGCATCTCTAGATATAAATAAATCAGTAGTATCATAGCTCAAGAATCTCCACCAAGCTCTAGAGTGATTGACTCCTTTGGATTTTATTATCCTACAATTACTATGCTTTAAGATTTCTTGAATTATTACATTTGGCACAGATTCATCGTAGTAAAAATGAATATCCCAACCAGGATAAAATTTATTGCATAATTCTATGTTTACAAGAGCGTTAACTGTATAACGTTTATCAGATCCATATAAAGAATAAGACACTGCTTTAATCATAAGTATTTAAGATATAACTCGCAGCCATATTTCTGTTGCTCTTTCATTATGCGACTCGAGCAGTAGGTTGTTTAACTTATGAACCCTGGCCAGTCTTCCCCTGTTAGCCCACCACATTGCCCACATAACATCTGATTTATCATTTAAATCTACTTTATGAAGTCTATTAATAAAAGGAATATCTTTTGAAGTAACTATTGGAATATTGCAATGAACAAAGTCTGCAGCGACTATATTGAAAGTTTCTGTGAAAGATATTTGCATGCCAAAATCCATGGTTTTTACCAATTCTAAAAACTGCTCATGACCGTACCATGTATGCTCAACTAAGGTGTGAATGCTGCCATTAAATATTGCTCTTAAATTATTCAGTATAGGACTGCCTTCTAACTGTTCATATTCTGGAACATTTATATGGAAATATAAATGTTTTTTATTTTTATTAGCAAATTCTACTGCCCAAACTGCTTGCTGTGTATGATTTTTTAATATTCTTAAGGCACCGAAACATCCAATATTTAAGTTTCTATCCCTATCTCGCTTCCCATAAGATGAATCTGGATCGACATTGATATTTGGATAATATATATTTGGTATATGAGCTGGATAGTAGTTGTAAACACTATTTATGTCTTCGCACATATTTCTACTATTACATGCTATGGATAAATTATTCTTAGTCTTAGCCATACTTGAATATGCATATATCCATGCGAATGCGTTTCCTTCAACTGCTAAAAATGGAGTTAAAGAGTGAAGCCTAATAATAAATACGACATGTGGATAAGCAAGAGTTAATTCATTTATTTTTTCTGGAGATACCCATATTGCCTCTATAAAGCAGAAATTTGGCTGATAATTTTCTATATGAGTTGATATGGCATTTTCGCTGTCAACTTGAACTATATTAGAAGTAACACTATAGTCCACAAGCTTTCTCTTTACAAAATCACACGCGTTATAAAGGCCATGTGCAGCTATTTCAGTACCGTAAGAATATTTTTCTTTTAAAACAAATAATATTTTTTTATTTATATAGCTCATAGTGGGTTATTTACAATAATGGTATTTATTACCTTTTCTTTTTTCGATATAAAATATGATTAAAATGAACATAAATGATTTTGATATAATATATTGCATAAATTTACCAAAAAGAACAGACAGAAAGTCTAGATGCCAGGAGATATTTGCCAAATTTAATTTAAATGTTAAATTTATTGACGCAATAGATGGTAGATCTTTAAAAAATATAAATAATTTAAAACCTGGAGCTGCTGGATGCTGTATGTCTCACAGGTTAATTTACGACCACATATATAACAGCCCTAACATAAAACAAGCACTTATACTAGAAGATGATGTTGAATTTGATGAGGACATTCATCATAAATTTAGCAAATTCTATCCAGAAGTCCCTAAAGATTGGCATATGCTCTACTTTGGAGGCAATCACCGAAATAAACCACTTGTTAAAGTTTCTAAGCATATTCATAGGCTAAAAAAGACATATACCACGCATTGTTATGCGATAAAAAGAGAAGCATTAAATTCATTAATGCATAGATTTTCACCTAATGTCATATTTACAATGCCTGCAGATCTGCATCTTGCCTATTTGCAAAAACACATGCCATGCTATGGCTTTATTCCACATCTGGCTTGGCAAAGAGCAGATCATTCGGATATTGAAAATGAATTTAAAGATTATAGGCATTTAAGATAATGAAAATTAACCATTTTGTAATACCTTTTCATTTTAAAGATTTAAAAACAGTAGGAATGTCGTGTGATAATATTCAAAAAATATTTTCTCCTAAAAAAATATATGCAATAGGAAATCAGACATTTTCATCCTCTGCCAATGTAGAATTTATACATGAAAAAGACATTAAAGATATAATGTCTACCATAGATATATGTAAAATTTGGAATAAAGAATTCCCAGAGAATAGACAAAGAGGCGGCTGGATATATCAGCAATTAATAAAGCTATTGGCATGCAGATTTATAAAAGACTTAGATGAAGATTATATGGTATCTGATGCTGACATTATATGGACAAAAAACCCATATAAAAATGTACCTCAAGACATTCAGCCCTTATCAAAATCATTTTTAATAGACTGGTTTAATGACGCAGCCATGCATTACGAAAGACTTATGGGAGAAAGACTTATTATTAGAAAGTCCTACATAAATCATCATGTATTAGTTAAAAAATCCATAATGAAAGAAATGATAGATTTTGTTGAGAATAAGCATGGATGCAGATACGACGAGGCGGTCATAAAAAAATACGATTTTAAAAGCGTTCTGGGATTTTCGGAGTACGATAGCTATGCCAATTATTGTATTTCAAAGAACAAAAAGCATTTAGAGATAGATTTAAAAGTTAAAAAACTAAAAGGAATACCATCCGTAAAAGACGTAGAAAGATATACTAAAGAAAAATATTGGGACTTTTTAGACTGTCCTTTTCAGGCAAGAAAATAGGAGCTAGCATGATAAAGATAGCATCAGAAAATTTTATAAAATTAGCAGAAGAAGAGATGCAAAAAGCTATTGCAGTTTACGATCAAGCTAAAGAATCTCTATTTCAGGCGTACAAAAATAAGCACAACAAGCCTGAAGCATCATATAGCGCATCAAAGCACGAATCGCTTAAGCCTGGAGGAGTTTCTTTCCATTACTGGGAGTGTCTGAAAGACAAGGCAATAAAAAAAGGCAATCATGGCCTACTATTATCTATAGCTAGTTTTTTCAATGCAGTAATGGAAGAAGGCAATAAGGCGGAAGCTCCAACAAGCAAAGCAAAATCTTCTCCATTTGGTGGAGCCAATAAGCATTCGGATATCGCAAAATACATAGAGTCAAATCCAGAATTTGCGCGACAAATGCAAGACATAGGCTTAAGCCCAGAAGCAGACATTGCAGGCGAGATCAAGTAAATACAAACACAAAATAAGCTAAAGGCATAGCTATGGCAAATTCGCACATAAAACCGCGCATACAAATCTTATTAAAATCTAGTTATTAAACTTTATATTTTCATTTTCCACACGAAACTTTTTCTAATATAAGTCTAGATTTTACTTTATTTACATAACTATTAATATCCATCATAATGCCATATAGCTGAGGAGTATTTTGAATTGAATAGCTAAGTCCAGCTCCTATTTCATTTAAGAATAAGACATTCATTGCTTTTTTTACGTTATTTGAATCATTCTGCACGCTAACGCTAATGTCTATTTCTTCATAATTTTCTTTTTCATTATCCTGAATTTTATCAGTATTGTCTGAAAGAACAACCTTAACATAGCTATTATCCCAGTAAAAGAAATTGTTTTTTCTCATAGAAGCCACTATTACAACCCTCATGTCGTATTCTAGTTTTTTAGAGGTACATGTTATTTTTATTAAGTTAGAACTTTTTGTTAACACACATTTCCATCCAGAGATAAGCCCCTTTACCACATGATCGTTTTCCTTATTAAATTCGTCTATTAGGTTATTCCAATAATAAGGAGACTTGCTTTTTCCAGCTATATTGCTATGATAACTTTTATATTTGTTGTAATTTTTATAATTCATTTATTCTCCAAAATAGCTTGAGCTATATCATCTAAATCTAATAGAAGAGAAAATGGATAAGTACCATTTTTGTTCATAAAACTTCTTTTAGAGTTAAAGGCAATTTTTGAGTCAATGTCTTTTTTCCAAGAATCTATATACATATAGTCTTTAGTAGTTTGTATATCTGGAACTATAACTACAACATTTTTAAATTTCCAATTTAAACCATATGGAGTTGACCAGATTCTAACAAAAGAACTTTGCCATTTATCTGTTAGCCTTATTCCAGATATCCGAACGGATTTTAACAAATCATTTTTATATACATCATTACTTTGCAATGAATTCATCCATCTTAACACAGTTGAGCTATCTGCATTTTTTAAGTAATGCATCATTCTCGTGGCCATGAATCTTACTGGATGAACATGATTATGATATCTTTGTCCATGAGAGTCTTCGACTGAACAGCAAGATAGCTTCAATATTATTTTAGCTCTATCTTTTTCTGATATTATTTTATCTCTAAAAAAAGAATATAAATAAGAATTTATATTACCATCATTACTGAAATAATAACATCTAGAAAAGAAATTATTTATCTCATCAGTATTTATATTATTTTTTTTCATTTTTGATATCTTCTGAACATTCAGATTTATTAAACATACTCACTTCATATATAAGCTCTTCTGAGTTATTATTATGCAATATATAATCAGATATGGCAAACAAAAGATTTTTACCTGAACCTATAAAACTAGACTGTTCTGATGAAAAATAAACATTACCGTTTGAGTATGATATGTTAAAATTTAACTTACTTGTGTTTTTAGAAATATAATTACCAGATACACAATATATGAAACCTTCAATATCAAACATTTTGTCATCACACCAGTCAAGTATGTGACCAGGATTTTTTATAAGAGACAGATCTAAATCCATTGATTCTGGGCATTCTGACCAGATCACCTTGCAAGCACTATGAAGACTAATTAAATAATCATTATAGTCTTTATTTTTATGGTACATAACTCCTCCGCTTGGATTCGAACCAAGATTAAATGGACCAAAACCATCTGTGCTACCTTTACACTACAGAGGAATGGCTTGGTATTTATCGTTAACCCAAAGAAGGTACAAATGGTAAAACATCAATAAAATATAATATGAATTGGTACAAACAGGCATCAGAAAATAAAAAAATATCCTACAGCGCAGTGTTGATAGATGAAGCAAGCAGATCAGAACTTTTGCAAAAGCTGAAACCATATATCCCAGATGGATGGAAGATAATAGCTCATCACATGACAATAAACATGGGACCACTAAAAGACCCTAAAGAGTCTGGTACAGAGGTCGCCTTGACGGCAGACCACTGGGCCAAGGATGATAAAGCTATGGCTGTAATGGTGTCTGGCTACGAAAGAAAGATGCCAGGAACTCCACACATAACTGTAGCTATTAATGCAGAAATGGGAGCAAAGCCAAAAGATAGCAACAACCTTTCTGGCTGGCAACCAATAAGCAATCCAATTATGCTAAAAGGATCTGTTACAGAAGTACCATTCAATTAGAAATAAAATCGTGCAAACAGGCATGTAAGCCATTTTCAAAAAGCATGTCAATTTTAATTCTTTTCCCAGATTTATAACTTTTAAGAAAGCAAGACCTGTTTTCATCTAGACTAGCGTTGATGTCTTGTTTTGTAAAATTTTTGAACGCAGACTTTCTGTTTTTATTGAATTTTCCTATAGAATTAAAATCTTCTTTTCTTGTTGAGCATATAAAACCAACATGAATGTAATTTTTTCTTTTAGGCACATATAATTTAACTTTTTCTTTTTTATAGTTTTTTAAATTTTCGTCTACCTTAGACTCTATTTGCCATATACTTAAATTTTCTATCTTATCAAATATTTTATTTGCCAACAATGAAGGCATAGCCCAAGGCCAATTGGAGTAACATCTTTTAAGATCCGAAACATCGACTTCCATAATATTATTTAAACTATTTATAGTTTTATACGATTTCCATCCATAATTTGATCTTCCTAAAGATATGATTGCTTCTTTTCTGCACATAATATCTATATCTTCTCTATCTAGACCTACTATTGTTTCTTTTTTATTGAAAATAACATCTGGAGAAATAAAGCTATCGGAAGAAATTGAATCATCAAAGTAGGAAACACACGGGAAAAAATCATCTTCTGCAAATATGGAGACATCAGAGTCTAAAGACTTGAAGGCATTACTAAGCAAAGAGCCAACAGATCCATTTTTCCAATTATTAACGTTTTTTGAGCTTTGGAAAACTTCATCAAAATTTGGTCTTAAGCTATCTATTACACCATTGTCTGAGCCATCATCTATTAATATAAATTTATTTACAAAAGGGAAATACATTCTTGCAAGTTTTAAATGAGCTTCTGCAAAATATGGTCGGTTATAATGTAATATGTAATAATTAATTTTCATTTTATTATTTCGTTAAACCAATTCTTGAAAGCTGCTCTAAGTCCTACGCTCTCCATGTCTTCTATAGAAATAGATTGTCTTTTCTTCTTCCATTGGCTCAATATAAAACCGTTCATGTCTTTTATGTCAGAAAAACTATTTTCATCCATGCAATATTTAGCAAAACCCATAGCTTGGTTATTTCTTATATGAGCCTTTTCTGTATGCTCAGAAAAAGAAAGATCTTTTTTAGAAAATGGCAAACCAACGTGAACAAATCTTCTTCTGTCTGGGCAATAAGACCAATTTGATTTTCCAAACACAGCATCAAATTCATGAGACAATTTAGCCTCCAAAACCCACATGCTTGTTCTTTTAGGAATTTTTATCATATGAATTATCTCTTTTCGAGCTAGCCAAGGCCAATTACAATAATAGAACTTTTCCTTTTTTTTATGACACATTTGATGCCATGAAACACTGTTTGTTTTTATTATTTTCTTTGTAACAGGAACAGACTTCCAACCCAATGGATCTCTTGCCAGTTGAACCATATTACATCTTCTCTCGTATAGTAAATCCAATGATTCTTTCATGATATCTAAACCTCCAGATATTTTACACTCTGGGAAAGTGCCATTTTCATAAAATTCACTATCATCTATGCCACAAGGCCACGGAAAAAAGTCATCTTCTGAAAAACTAATAAATTTATTTTTGGCCATTGCAAAGCCAGAACTTATAGTATCAGAGCAGCTACCTTTTTCCCATTCACATAAATGATTTTTATTGACGTATAAATTTTCTATTTTCAAATTTCTTATGTGGTCTAGAACCTCTGGATCAGATCCATCATCTGCCACTATAATTTGAGTTACAGCTGGAAAAAACTTTCTAATGAGATTAATATGAGTTTCAAGCAACCAAGGTCTATTGTAATGAATTACTACATGAGAAATCATGATTTTGCTTTCAATATTTTTCTACCAAATTCAATATAAGAATTAACTGTTTTTTCTATTAATAAATCAGAGACATCAAAATTTTCTATAGGATTGATCATACTGTTCTTCATAGCTTCAGCAACCTTGTGTGTATCTAATTCTGGAGGATTTTTAGGACTTGCTATTTCTCCTTGCCAAACGTGATCATTAACCATATAACCTCTTGATTTAACTATCTCTTTAGTGCCTCCAGAGTTAGTATGTATAACTTGTTTTCCTGCGACTAAACTTTCTATTACAGAATTAGGACACCAATCTATCCATGCAAGATGCACAGTTGCTATTGATCCTTTTATGTACCTAGCTAAATCTTTTCTATTAAGATCTCCAACATAGATCACATCAGGATGATTTACCAAATAGTCAGGAGGCCCAGCTACAACAAGCTTGGCTTTTAGCTTTGATTCTAAAAAACCATCAATAGATTCCTTTAGCCTTTTGTGCCTCCTCCATTTGCATAATGCTAGGAAGTAAGGAATTCCTATATCAATTGGACTTACATTAAATTCAGATAAACTACATCCGTTATATATGGATGCACTAGGCTTTTTTCTCCAATCATATCCTAAAACTCTACAACCCATATCTCTGCAATAATCGCTTTGATATATAATACCATCTGCACTATTCATAGTGCAGATGATTGACCTATTTCTAGAAGCAGTAAATGAAGATCCATCAAAATATACCCCATCTAATCTTTTTATATTAACTGTAGAAAATTTATTTTTATTATTTATATAAAAATGTACGTCAGACTTTTCGTTGTGCCTTTTTATCTTATACCCTCTAACAGATAGCTCTTCTCTCATTCTCTGAAAGAACTTATGCTTTCCGCTACTTTCATTATCAGCCAAATCAAAACTAAAGCTTATTAAAGATTCACACGCTACTGATTTATCAACTTTTTTTTTATATGTATTCACGATCCCACATTTGTCAGAAACTTTAAATATCATAAGATTCTTTGTTAAATACGGCGGCAGGCCTGGACAGCGCTTTTTCCATCCATTAGATATTTTTTCTACTAAATCTTTTCTAAATGTAAATCCATTTTTACATATTTTTTCTATCCAATACTCTGATGGCTGACAGTTAAAATGATACATACCAACCTGGTTTGGCTTAGCCGCAGTCATAATAATCATTCTTTCACTAGAGTTACATACATTTCTAACAAAAGTATCAGCGTCTTCTGGAAGTAAATGCTCGGCTACCTCTATAGAGACAGCACAGTCATATTTTCCGAAGTTAGCTTCAACTGCGGCATTTCCATATCTTATTGTATGTGCTACATTTTCTACTAAAAAAGATTTAGCGTTTTCATAACCTATCTCTATGCCAGTCAAGTTTTCAACACCACCATCTTTAGCTCCAGACAAAAATGACCCGATACCACATCCCCAATCAATCATTGATTGTATACCTAATTTTTCAGCCGCATATTTTCCCATTGAGAAGTTCCATTCGTGCAGCTTACTATCTCTTTTTGAGAAAAATTCTTCATCATAAAGAATAGATGGATCTTTTTTTGCTATTAAAATAGCATCACTATTATTATATTTTTCTTTTGACATTATCTTATCTTCACTAATGTAGTCATTTAATTTAATACAATCTGATGTGTCCCGTTTTCTTATTTCGACTAAACTTAGTAATTCACTAGTAAGCTTTTTATTATTGGATAGTTTCCATTTGCTTTTATGCATTTGCTTTTCATGAATTCTATACAAAGCTACTGGAGAATTTATATACTTTACATTAAATCCATGATTACATATCCTAGCCCACATTTCTCTGTCACTTTTGCATCTTAAATTTTCATCATACATGCCAATTATGTTATGAATCTGCTTTTTTAACATAACACATTGTGGATGTATGTACTTCCATTTTAATGGATCTTTGCTGCAAGACCTCCACTTTCCCTTAAGCTCACTTTCAGACCTTTTATGCCCATGCAGATTAAAAGCGTATCCGTGAACTAGATCATGTCCATTATCTATTACATTTTTACGCATCTCTAAAGAACCTGGAAGCAGCATATCGTCTGCGTCTAGCATAACGATTAAATCACCACAAGACTCTTTTATTCCTACATTTTTTGCAGTTGAATATCCGTAATTCTTATTTAATTTAATTAATCTTAAATTTTTATAATTATTTAACAAACCCCTAACTATATCTGCGCCGCCATCTTGAGATGCATCATCAACAATTATCATTTCAAAATCATGATAATTTTGTTTCATTACACTTTCTATGCATGACTTAATATACTTTTGATAATTAAATAAAGTTGTAATAACAGATATCTTGCTATTCACTTGCATATTCTATAGGTATGGGTTTCAAATTCCATCTAACTCTTCTTTTTTTTGCTTCTATCATAACCTGGTTCCAAGTTGCTCTTGACGGCTCTGTCTTACTTATTGAATCTTTTCTACCAGTTCTCCACATATAACAAGGCTTATCCAGGAACATGCCCTTGGCCAATTCTTCTAGTCTATAGCCCATATATTTATCAACAGCACATCTCATGCCCTCTCCCCATATCTTGTCTAATCTTTCAATTCTTTTAGAAAAGGTTCTAAAATGACTGTAGCAGTGTTTGTTTTTCTTGCCTTCATCTAATAAGTTACTGCCATTCGGAGGTATAGAGCTAAAGCCTTTTTTGCAACTATTAAGCTGATAGTCGCAATTCATAAATTGCGTATATATGTATTGTATATCTTTATTTGCATTATATTGCTTCATTACTGAAGAAACAGCTCCATCCATTAATGCATCATCCGCGTCTAAGCATCCAAAAAAATCACCTACTGAATGCTCATATCCTATTCTTAAACAACTTCCGTAAAACATACGTTTTTTATTTCTTACATAAGTGCACTGTATGTCTTGTTTTGATAAAAGATTACCATATTTGTAAAAATCTGATTCAGTAGAATCGTTGCTAAAATCATCAATAAATACAACTCTTAAAGGTCGATAATCTTGTATTAAAATACTTTTAGACCAAGAATCTAAATATTTATAATTATTAAAACTAGGTGTTATTAAAGTAAAGATAGAGGTCATTTTGCCTTATGCTGGTAAAAATAATTTAAATTATGAAAACTTATACCATTAATATCGACAGAACAGGAAATTTAGAACTATCTGTTTCAGGCATGGATATGTCAGATTATTCTAAAATAGTTCAAAAATTTAATCAGCTGGGTATTAAATATAAGTATGCTGGAATTAAGCCTGGTATTACTCATTTTTCATCGACCTTTGACAATGAGGACAAGATATCTAAAATACTAGAAGAAATGGGCATTAAAAAACACGATCCTTCTATGCCTATGGATATCCCGCTGTCTTCAAACACAAAAGATAAGGCAAAAATAAAAGTTAAAAGTTTTTCTTATGGAGATTTAGAATTAGAGCTAGACAAGATAGATGGACTGTTTACTATAATAGTTAGAAAAATATTTAAAGATGAAGTATCACATGATGGCAAGCTATCATATCTAATATCAAATCTTAACAAGAAAAGCCTGCAATGGTTAATAGATGCTCTAAAGGCAAGCAATTACAACACTACATCTATTCAGTCAATATTAAGCATGGTGCCAGAATATTCAGGCGATGCAAGAGCGATTTCGCCTACTATAGTAGCTCAGTCAACTACGGAAGAAAATCCATTATGGAATATAAAAATAAGCGCAAGATCCATGTCTGGATCTCATGGCATTTTTCACAATAAGCTTAGACAAATCATAAACTTCTTATTCTCAAAAGGCGGAAGAGACCTTTACACAAAAAATCCAGAAGAGCATCATGTTGAAATATCAATAGGGGGAAATGATATATTCTATTTAAGAGGTTCTTATAAAGAGTTTAAAAACTTACAAATTGTATTAGAAAAAAATGGATTTAACACACAGAGGCTTAATGAAGCAATAGAAAAACAATTAAAAGATGGCATATTAAAGACAGAAAGACTTGATGGAACGATAGATGGTTTCAAAGATGAAAAAGAATTTGATTATTTAATTAAAAAATATGAAGAAAGATTCTTTTATGGCTCAAAAACTGCTAATCATTTTTTTCCTGAACAAATAAAAGGTATAAAATTCCTGTATTCTAGAAATAGTGCATTATTGGGAGACGAGGTTGGGGTTGGAAAAAGCCTACAAACAATAGTAGCTGCTGATATGAGAATGAAGACAAGCGGAGGATACTGTCTTGTAATAACCAAAGACCAAGTTGTAGATCAATTAACAGAAGAAATAAAAAAGATATCTGGTTCTTCTGGTGGAGAAATATCAAACGATTGGTCTAATGTTTCAAAGTGGACTATTATAAAGTATTCGACTTTCAGCGATCCATCTCAACGAAAAGCCGCAACAGACTTTCTTATAAACCAGGCAAAAAGTGGCAAATTCGCAGTTTGCGTACTTGATGAAATACATATTATAAAAAATGGAGAGCCAGCGGATAGACACAAGGGAGGATACCTAGAGCATGGTGAAAATCATCAGACTTTTAACATACAAGAAATAACTCAATACATTCCATTTGTATGGGGAGCATCTTCAACAATAATCGCAAATAGGCCAATAGACTTATTAAATCAGTTAAAAGCAATAAATCACCCCATGGGAAGAATGGATTATAAAGAATTTTTAAGTCATTTTGATAATAGATCAGATGAACAAGAGCAAATGCGTAAAGCAGACTTAATTAGAGACTTATTAAATGATCAAGGCGTTTATCTAAGAAGAAGCAAGAAAGAGGTTAATCCCTCTCTTCCAGATATGAACATAAATAAAGAATTAATAAACTTAACTAGCCATGAAGTCGGTAAAGTGATGGACGGAGTAAGCGGAAAGCCAAGCTTAGCTCAATTAACCAAGATAAGACAGCGCGTAGCTCTGTCTAAAATAGAAATGAGCTTGGACAAAGCAAAAGACATTTTAGAAAAAGGCAAAAAAGTAGCTATTTTTACTGCATTTCCAGGCTCTACATTAGATCCATTAGTTAGTAGACTTCAAACAATATTAGATGTAATATACACAGATATGTCTAAAAAAGTAGCCTTTATATCTGGTGGTGAAAAACAAGATAAAAAAGAACGCCGAAAGGTCATTGAAGAATTTAAAAACCCTAGTTCTAGCATAATGGCTATAGTAATAAGCATAGATGCTGGAGGTACTGGATTAGATTTTCCAAATATCTTAACTGATGTTATAGTTAATGATTTTGATTGGTCGCCAAGCGATGATGAGCAAACCCTTGGAAGATTCCACAGGATTAGCTCTAAAAGCCCAGTGAATGTTACTTACATGGTTGCAGAAAATACATTAGATAAAAAGTATTTTAATTTATTGCAAGAAAAGAAAGAAATAGCTGAAAGAATACAGAATCTTACAAATCAAGAAAAAGAAGCAATAAAGTCTGGAAAAAGCAACATATCAGAAGAAATTCTAAAACTTAGAAAACAAAGATACGAAGAGCAGATGAAGTCTTATTCAATAGATATGGCCCTTAAGACTTAAATTGATTAATTACGCCGAAAAATTTTCCCCATTCTTCTGCATTCATATATTCATACAGTTTATTGAATTCTTGCTCTGATATATCCTTAAGAAGATAGCGCCTATTTTTATGACCTTTTTTAGAAGTTTCATGGACATCTACTTTAGCAGTACGCTTATAACTATTATAAGAAATATCAGCAGATATTGATTTTTTTACTTTTCTGACTTTTCCATTTTGCGCTTTTTGATAAGCAATCTGAAATTTAGAAGAAGACCTTACTCTTGAAGCAAGTTTCTCTAATCTAGCATTTATATTATCTATGAATCTAATATCAAAAATTCTTTTCATAATTAAATATACTATATAAAGATAAATTTGCCTTTAATGGTTGCGGAGGGACTCGAACCCCCGAAGCCTATGGCAGCAGATTTACAGTCTGCCCTCGTTGCCGCTTGAGTACACAACCGAATAGAACTGGTGGGAGTCGAACCCACGACCTTACCCTTATCAGGGGTACGCTCTAACCAACTGAGCCACAATCCTATGTTACTTTAGGTAGTAACGAGTTTTCCAGTATTCACCAAATCCACAGGCTTTGTGAAATCTTCACTTTGAACAATCTGCGGAAGAGCATAAACAATCTTGAAAATCTTATCACGGGAAGTCGAACCCTTGCTCCCACTAGTGACATCACAAAGGGTATCCCACAACTTATGAATATCAGATACAAACTTGCGACGAGTAGAAGCCACATCTCCACCTGGTGCAATCTGAGGATTCAGAATAATATATTGGGTCTTGTTTGACCCCTTCGCCTTATAAGCCTTCAGCATACGCATGAATGTACGCTCGTAGGTTCCTGTACGCATGATCCACCAATCACCTCCCTTATGACCAAATTGGACATTTGGGATATACTGCGTTACCCACTTTTCAGCATCCTTGTCTGGATACTCCTTGATATTAGAAACAACACCAGTTCGATTTTCGATCTTGCTGATAAGGGTCTTCAACCGTTGAGTTCCAATTCGGAAACCACCAACACTCTGTAGTTCGGAC